>Ga0302203_1000486_pt1 | contig 15934 bp, 7 predicted proteins | sample II_Fen_E1_1_FD_194576 | JGI IMG/M metagenome (GOLD analysis project Ga0302203, IMG submission 194576) | Peat permafrost microbial communities from Stordalen Mire near Abisko, Sweden - II_Fen_E1_2 | ecosystem: Environmental > Terrestrial > Soil > Wetlands > Permafrost | place: Sweden: Abisko...
TTCAAGGTACCGGTGGTGGCATCACCTAAAACTACATTATCAGCAACTACACCGGTAGATTCAAGACCAGCTATAGTCAGCGTTTTAGTGGCATCAGCGGTAATAGTGGTGGCAGCGCCTAAAGCACCACCTAAAGATACATTACCATTAGTGACTGTTAAACCATTATCCCCTGAGATTAAAACGGGAACCCCTGCAGCTGCAACACCATTTACGGTAGAAACTAAACTTCCAGAGGTATTGCTTAATGCATTGCTCTGTACTATTTTCTTCAAAGTTCCAGTAGCGTCTGACACCACAATATTATCGGAGGTCGTACCAGTTCCCAGACCTTTTATTGATAAGGTTTTTCCATCTACATCAATTTCGGTATTTGCATTTAATTTACCACCCAAAGTAATTTTGCCATTCGTCACTGTCAGACCATTAGCAACATCTGCGTCCACAATCAGTCTGCGCCACTTACTATCCCCTGTACTCCAATAGTAATAGCCGGGTACAATTCCAGTAGCTGTGGCTGTGTTATAAACTATCATAGATTCTACAGGAGGATTAATTGTTGTTACATCAGTTAATCCTGTAAGCGCGACCCGAGGTAGAAGTACGCCCTTGTCGGTCGCGAAAACATCAAGTATGGATGACGAATTTGGAGTCCGGGTTCCAATTCCTACGGATCCATCTGTTTGAGCACTAACAGAGGTGGCTACTGCAACAAATAATGTTACCAGTGCGAATACTTTGCTGAGACTTTTCATTGTGGTATGTTTTATTTTATTTATCTTCTTATTTATATGGATAAAAACTATTTACAATGGTTTTATCCTTTGGCTTTACTTGTTTTGGAAACCTATCGTTCCAACCATTAACTTTACTATCGTACTACTTGTGTCAAACAAATAGTTAATTATTTCAACTTTCTGTAAGACAGGAAACAATGCACCGTTGGACAATGAGGGTTGATAAAAATCACTATCAATAATTTGCCAACACCCCTACCCTTCCCGGGGCAGTGTTCCCTTCTTATATCTTAATCTCTATGCCGAGCCCTACTTAAAATCATCTATCAATGTATTAAATTATCAATTTCCAACTTGTATCCACTCGTCACCATCCCATAGAATGGTCATTTTATTTCCAAGAACAGTACCATCAATTGCATTACCGGAAAGGATCTGATTAGTAGTAATATCAACAGCTGTTCTCACTTGTTCTGTTAATAGGATTTTATAAGCGGACATATTGACTATTCTAAATGTTCTGCCTACTACATCAGCGGTAGGCAATGTAAAATTTCTGTCGGCAGTTGCATCTTTGGCAAGTACTATAGTATTGTCGGCCAATGTAATTACATAATCAGCTGACACCTTTTTAAAAGCAGAGACTCCGGGAGTGCGTTTGTGCACTATACCGGTTGCTGATACCGATAGTACATCTTCATCAGAAGCACCGGCTGGTAAACTTTCTAATGTAGCAGTCCCTTTTATCGTGGTGGCACCGTCAATACTAGTCGTTGCACCTTTAAGTGTAACAGCGCCCGTACCGGTAGTGAAAGTTCCCGTACCGGATTGAGTAAAGTTATTATTTAGTGTAGTAGCACCGGTAAGAGTAGTAGTGCCGTTTACTGAAAGAGCATTCTTTACTGTAGTAGTTCCGGTAGCAGCACCAAGGTTCAATACTGTTGCAGCACCACCAATACTCAAGTCAGTAGCAACACTATTGAATACAGTAGCAGTAGTTTTATTTGTTGTCAAATCACCACCGTTAACGGCTACATCACCGGTAGCAATAATGTCTGTACCATCATTGCTCAATGCTGTTGTTGTAGCCCATTTGCTACCATCCCAACGAAGAGTGTTATTATTGGCGGTTCCAGCTTCGACCGGAGCAACAGAAGACCAACCCAAGTTGCCATTGGCATCTGTACTAGTCAATACCTGACCCGGAGCAGCTATCGAAAGAGGTAAGGTAAGTGAGTAGCTTGTAGTTATCGCATCGGGGGCTTTGATACTTGCTGTGTTTGCAGTAGCATTTTTGTCGTTGAAAACCAATTTCCCTTTTGTAAGCGTGGCAGCACCATTGATAGTGACAGCACCACTACCGGTTGTAAATGTTCCCGCACCCGATTGAATAAAGTTCTTGTCTGTGGCTACTGTTACATCGCCATTAAGTGCAACCGCGCCAGTACCTGTTGTGAAAGTTGCAGTACCGTATTGAGTAAAGTTATTATTTAGTGTAGTAGCACCGGTAAGAGTAGTAGTGCCGTTTACTGAAAGAGCATTCTTTACCGTAGTAGTTCCGGTAGCAGCACCAAGGTTCAATACTGTTGCAGCACCACCAATACTCAAGTCTGTAGCAACACTATTGAATACAGTAGCAGTAGTTTTATTTGTTGTCAAATCACCACCGTTAACGGCAACATCACCGGTAGCAGTAATGTCTGTACCATCATTGCTCAACGCTGTTGATGTAGCCCATTTGCTACCATCCCAACGAAGAGTGTTATTATTGGCGGTTCCAGCTTCGACCGGAGCAACAGAAGACCAACCCAAGTTGCCATTTGCATCTTTACTAGTCAAAACCTGACCGGCAAGAGTAGCTTTAGCGTCCGGTAATATAAGTTCATAGTTAGTTGTAATAGTAGCCGGAGCAACCAAGCCCACAGTACCGGAATTAACTCCAGTAAAAATCATTTTTTTCCCCGCTGCTAAAGTTGCATCAGCATGAAGAGCAGTAGCACCGTTAAGGGAAACAGCACCAGTACCAGTCGTAAATGCTCCCGAACCAGATTGAGTAAGGTTATTATTAAGTGTAGTAGTACCATCAATAGTAGTTGCACCTTTAAGCGCTACAGCACCAGTACCTGTAGTAAATGTTCCCGAACCAGATTGGGTAAAGTTTGCATTGGCAGTAATAGTAGCATCGTCATTGATCAATGCAGTTGATTTAGCCCACTTATTAGCAATACCATCCCAGCGAAGTGTGCTGTTGGCAGCGCCCACTTCTACAGTGGCAATCGTTGTTGGTTCCCATTGTGTATTAACGGTATTGTATCGGAGCAGTGGCGGAAATATTTTTATTTTGAATTTTAACTACTGTAGGATTGATCAATGTTCCCGTTACATCTCCGGTAATAGGGAAAGTTGAATACGTTATTGTTTTCAAAGCACCACTTCCATCAGCTACAACGAAATTGTTAGATGTTACATCACCAGGTAACAGACCTGTTATTTTAAGATCCTTACCCAGTGTATTGATAGCAATGTTTTTAGATAAACTTCCACCTAACTCCACAACCCCGGTAGTAGCGTTTTTGGTCAATCCATCAGATGCACCTCCTATTTTATTATTAAATAGACTCCAGTCATTGGAAGCTAACATACCGGCACCACTTGCTGTTGCAAAAGGGAAAACAACATCGTCACCGGAAACGCCATTTACTACCGTTTTTAGCGAATTAGTAGTAGAGTTATACACATTAGAAACTGTGTTTACGATACTTGCTGTTTTGTCTACACCATTCAAACTGGAAGTCATTGTATTTATACCGTTGTTTGACAAACCCGGAGTTAGATTCAATAAATTGCCAATTGGTGCTTTGGCCAAATTACCATTAATGTCGGTCAACACAACCTCATCTGAGGCCGCTGTAACAGAGGAGTGTAAAGGAAGACCCTTAATTGCAAAAGGATTATTTGCAACATCTATAATTGTAGGGGCACTTAAACTTCCGCCTAATCTGGCAACACCATTTGTTTTAGTTAATCCATTTTCAGCATTTGTCATTACATACACCCCTGAAACAGGTGACACCCCATTCACTGAGGTGGAAAGCAGACCGGTAGGTGTTATACTAATATCGTTAGCTGTGACAACATTAACTGTATTTGAACGAAAACCATTAACACTCATTTTAAGTGCATTCCCACTTACAAAAAGTGTATCTGTAACCGGCATTACAGTATATCTCGTTTTAACTAAGTCTCCGGTAGTACTAAAACCAATCACATCATTAATCAGTCCTGATACGGGTGTCAGCTTAGAAACCTGACCATTTACACTCGAAATAAGCTGAGCACCGGAACTTGTAAATTCATTCTCAGTCACAATCGGAACATTTGCAGACATTCCGTTAACAGTACTTATAAGTGTATTGCCATCAATATCCATGGATAAAGTGTGCGTACGTGGTACCGTTTTCATATTACCGGTAACATTATCTATCACAACAGCATTATCCCCGGCATTAGTAGATAGCGGAAGCCCCTGCAATTGTAATTTATTTGCTCCTTGTATTGTCAATGGAAAAGTACTTGTATTTATAATCGTCGATTTATTTAACGACCCACCCAATTGAACTTCACCGCTACTAAGCCCTATACCATTATTAGCACTTGTAACAACCGAAACACTGTTACTTATCAGTCCATTGACCGTAGAAGTTAAGTTGCCATTTACCAAAGCTAATGCATTGTTTGTTGTAGATTTCACTACTTTACCATTCACATCAAACCCTATCATTGATGTCAGATCTCCAGTTCCAAAAGTTAGAGGAGCATATTGTCCATTCACCTTGGTGGCAAGCGTAAAATTCTCCCCTAAAAACTCATTCTTTATTGGAATCTCCTTAACTACTTGCCTTACCATATTTCCACCAGAAGAAAAACCGATAACCTGATCGAGCATTCCGGCACTTGGAGTAAGTAGCGCTGAGACACCATTCACAGTAGATGTTATTGTGCTATTTTCCCCAACTAATTTATTTTCTGTAATAAGTTTAGCTGTTGCTGTTTCATTATTTACAGTAGTAGTAATATTATTATCATTATCATTGATAATAGAATTTGCAATAGATAAAGTTCTCGAATCTTGCATCGCAATATTTCCCGAACTAGTAAGACCAATAGTATTCTTAATTACTCCCGGGGTAAATATTATTTCTGCAGGCACCCCATTTACTTTACTCGTCAGTTTATTTGAAGTTACATACAAACTATTTGAATTCACAAGATTTACTGGCGCTCCGGTAATACCATTTACATTTGTTTGCAATAAATTACCAGCACTTGTATTAATAACCGTCGTATTCAACTTGTTGAACGCATCAATCAACGAAGGCAGCTCATCTTTATTTATTACTTTAACCCATTTACTAGATTCGGTGCTCCAATAATAAATGCCTTTGGGTTCGGTACCCGATTCGTTATAAATCATCATCCCACTCGCGGCTACTCCATCCAAAGTCCATTTGGTTGCATCATTAAGCGGGATACGTGGCAAACGAAGTCCTTTGGTCAAACTCTCTAATTCTAACAACGAACCAGCTTGTATTACTGCAGGATTATCACCAACTTTATTTTGCGCATGTACAGATAATGTAAACACGAAAAATAAAAGTGCTAAGAGAATATGATTTAGTTTCATAATATGTATATATTTTATTTTTTTATTTGTATGTCAAAACTTGTCCGGGAATAATAAACTTTAGATTTAACAGTAACTCCTTTGAAACGGTTAATCTATATTGAATATTCAATTTCCTATTTATAACATTGAATAGCTTATTTCTCTAAATATCTACGGAGTAAGGTTAGTAGATATGATCCTATTTCTATTACAGCAAGTATTACTATAAATAGGACGTATACGCCCAGCAGTACAGGACCGAGAATAAACAGTTTAAACACAAATAGAAGTTCGCTCTTTATACTTAACTGAAATAACTCTTCACTTTGTAGTAAATTAGTTTTTATGTTTAAAGTTTGTGCCACAAGTTTTATTTTTAATGTTCTTGTTTATAATTTCTGAGTTAATTCTCCGTCTGACATAAGAGAATTCATTCACTTTCATACACAAAGATAACAGCTTGAAATAACATTTATATAGATTTAAGGGGTACATTAAGGGTACATCTTTAAAATTATAAAAATAGATTTTTCAAGTTAATGACCTTTCATTTCCTCTCTTAAAACAATAAAACAAAAAACAAATACACCCTCATTATCATAGTATTACAGAAACAATAACACATACAAGATATCAACAGTCATCAATGTACACACATACATGAAAGTAACCATATTGCCAATTTACAAAAAAAACAGCTCATCAGCAACAGGATGAAAATACATCTTCAACTCATAACAAACAGCGCCATTAAGTCCTGCGAATAATATAATGTCTCATTTATAGATTATGACCTTCCCCTGCATACTCCCATACTCCAGCCGACGGACATCCTCTCTAAATGAAGAAAGGGAATGAAAAATAGTTTTTTGAGTGGGAGCAGTATTGAGAATTCAAAAATCAGGAAATAGTATAGGGCATTACTTCTTTCATTTTAATTACTGCAACTTGGAGGTAACTTTATAAAAAGAGTCAAACAGATTATAGAGAATATAAAGTCAAAGTACAGATGATAATTATATATAGTGTTAGATGTATCAACAACGTCATCTGGAAGAACAATGAATACATCTACTCTATACGTTACATAAGTAGCCCGAACTGCCGGGAACACGGTAAATTCGGGAATATACATAAGAACAAACGAGAGGAAGAAATTATATAAAGGGGACGAAATTTAAAAAAGGAAGAATTAGGGGACCGAACATATAAGTAGTTGGAACGATATAATGTACTTTTCTATATTGTAATCGCTCTATCTCTTTCCTATATCAACCGACGGATTCTCTCTCCTAATGGAAACAGTGAACATAAACTATTTTTGGAGGAGATGGTGGAATGAATTCGGGGATTCATTAATATTATAAGGCATTATTCTTTTCATCCACATATGTTGAATCTTGCAGCTATCAGAAAAAAGATATTGTGCTTAAAAATAAACTGAACAAAGCCAACAATCATAGAATAAAGTCAGCAAACCATTAATGAAATGCATTTTTAAAAACTGAACAAAGCTGTATCAAAGTATAAGATTTTACTCATTCATACAAAGAGTAGCTCATCACTACTTATATTAAGAACATACCTACTGTATATTCACAAAAACATAAAATGTATACAGATTATAGATAAAAGATCAACACTCTATTTTTCTTAGCTGATCAAAGTAATCAACATTTCCAGATAAAGCTGAGTGAATGAGCTCTTCTTTCCAATAAGAGAAATCTGGTGAATGATTTACAACTGAACTACAGATACTGATAATTTCGCTAGATTGGTAAATAGGCAGGTCGGCTATTTTTTGCTTACAATATAAAATCATCTCATCTTCGTCCCCATTGTTTAAATATCTAGGAGGAAGATATTCAACATTTTCATCGCAAACCATTTCATTTTGATTTTCTACCGGAAGTTCAAACCAAATTGTGAAACCCTCATTTAAAGTTGATTTAGCTCCAATTGTACCACCATGAGCCTCAATTACCATTTTACAAAACGTCAAACCTAAACCTGTGGAATGATTCAACCTCGATTCTGGTGTATGTCCGTGATAATATTTTTCAAATATATGATCAATCTTGTCGGGTGATATGCCCTCACCGGTATCGATAACTTCAGCTCTTACAAAATCATATTGAGATGTGATTCGAATTTCTATAGAACTATTCACTTTCGAATATTTAACCGCATTATTCAACAAATTAACTAAGACGCGTTCAATTAAATTTTCATCGAGCATAACAGTATCTTTGCAAAAGAAGTTTGTTATAATAGTGATTTTCCTTTCATTCAACAAATAATCAATATGCATTTTAGCTTTTACTACAAGCTCATCTATCCTCTGAGTAGATAATTTCAATGACATTTTCATCTCATTTAATTTTGAAACATCAAGTATATTTTGCAACAGAATCAACATATCCCTACTCGAGTCTTCTATCTCCTTATGAGGTATTACCTCCATTCTTGCAGCATACAAAACTCTATTAATTGGAATCTTTAAATCGTGCATTAACATATTGAAGACATCTTTTTTATATTCATCAGACTTTTCTAATCTTACGACCTGAGAGCTATCTCTCATCCTCAAAAACTCATCTAGCTGAGCAAAAAATGAACTAAAAATGCTACAAGCTACATAAAGAACTACTGTCAAAAAAACAAACATGACACTATCAGAAATAGCCCAGGTGCAAAAAAAATGATTACGTGATAGTAAAGAAAAAATCCATATCCAACTAACAACTATACTTCCTACAATAAGTATATGGTGTTCTTTAGCAATTAAAGCAACCGACAATAATAATAATAACCAGAATTTATACAGTGTTTGAAAATAAAAAAAAACTGAAACTTCTTGATCTATAAATAAAAAATATAAAATTACAAACTGTAAATTAATAATGGGCAAATAGATAATTATAAAATTGGTTTGACCTGTTGATAATTTATCATTTGCCTTTAACCAAAGTAAAAAGATTAAAACAATTGTAGAAATAGTTGTTATAAACACTAGCAAATAAAAATTATCTTCATAACAATAGTACGTAACACTTAAATATGCAATCAAAGAAAAAGCACAAATTAAATTAACTAATAATAGTTTTAATTTATTATATTTCTTATACACAAAAAAGTCAACAATTTCAAATCCACGGAGTATCCTAAAATATTTGAGCATATATAAAATCCAGATTTATGTATAAAAACGTACAAGAAACTATTCCTAAATAAATCAAAAAACTATATTAAAAAAAAGTCAAAAAGATAGATTCTTTCACAAATATTGCTTTTTGTAAAATTCTCATATTTCCACAGTATTCAGAAATGGAATACTTCTCATTACTTTGTAAGCATAAATTTGGAACAGCCTTATGACTTAAGAACAATAAAAATGATCAACTTATTAGTGTTTAGAGAAAAATACTTTCACGCTACGTGTCACCTTATTCGATTAACCCATAGTTTAAAAGACTAACAATTTAAAGAAAACAGAGTCTAAACGACAATGCTTATTATATTTAGCAAATATCCACTTCGAGGAATTAAGCAAACTCATTGTAGATAATACTGTTTAAACGGCTCTACGCAAACATAAGATTAATGTAGGTGAATCTCACCTACACAAACAAAAACACTTTAAACCAAAGCTGTACAAAAAGTAAATGAAAAAATACAGAAAAAGTAGGTAAGTCAATAGTGGTCTAAACTACATGCACATGCAATATAGTAATAGACGCGAAAATTATACTAACAACAGAAGTTGACTTTATGTCTCTTTAGAAATAAAATCACCTTAATACATATTAGAAAACCGTTGTAGTTCTAGCACAAAAGGGTTTTCTGTAAACGTTAAATATTAGTTGTTATAAAAGGGAGGTTAAAAGAAAACAGTTTCTATGATATACTTCCCGACAATCGTATTTAAGTCTTGATTGACCGTTCCGCATCATCTATCTCCGCACCCAACACGTTGATACCCAAAGATAGAATTTAAATTCCAGCATTATTTAAAAGCGTAAACAAATTTCAGAATAATACAATAATACCGTAAACATAACAAATTACAAATCAAAAATCATTTATTCTTACAAATAATGTAAAGTGCATTTAATTATTCAAAAAATCAGCTTTAACTATCCACTACAAATTACGGATAAAAGTTTGAAGCCCTTGAACAGGGAGCAAACCAAACTTTTTCTTAAGTCTTTTACGAGCCGTATTTACTGAATCGGGGGTAGTAAAAATTATCTGTGCTATTTCCTTATTACATAAATTCAATCGTATAAATGCGCAAAGACGTAACTCGTTGGGGGTTAAATTATTAAAAGTAGCTCTCAGTTTTTTAAAAAAGCCTTCATGAATAAATTCAAAATGCGATTCAAAATCATCCCAATTGACTTGATTTATCTTTGAATAAAGAAGTCTTTCTGCCTGAATAATACTACTTTTAATGAGTTGATTTTCTGCAGCTGTTGCCTGCTCTTTTATTATTGCAAACTGTTTGATAGTTGCATTTTTTAGTTCATTCAATTGTTGTATATTGACTAGTTTTGTTGCAAGATGGCTTTGCAATTCCACATTATTCTTTTTTATCTCCAAATATGCAACTGAGAGTCTAAGCATATTTGAGACCCGCGCTAGAAGTTCAACATCATCAATTGGTTTACGAAGATAATCAACTGCGCCAGATACTAAAGCAGTGCTAAGATCAGCTGAATTAATCATAGCTCCAGTTAAAATAATGATCGGAATGTCTTTTGTCATATCATCTTTATTGAGTTGCAGAGTAGCATCAATTCCATTCATTATTGGCATTTGCCAGTCCATTAAAATCAAATCAGGTGATGCAGCTTTTGCTATTTCACACGCAGACTTTCCATTGCAGGTGGTCAACACAACGTATTCAGGATTCTTAATCAATATGGACAATATAAACTTGATTATACTAATATCATCATCAACCACTAGGATTGTATACTTACGAAAAATCTCCATAATCACATTAAATCTTAATTATTAAACATATCTTTCATTTATATTTAAAACATCAGTCAAAGTATATGACCTTAATAGAGTAAAGCCTAGCGATCAAACTACAAGAAAATACATTAAATCGGAACATTAAAAACACATATTCAATCCAAAACCGCAAAATACATCTGATTATAAATCATTTAAACACACATGCGCTAACAGAAAAATCAGTTATCAAGGTGCTAAAGTTAGTCTAAATCTAGTACTTTCACCAAATAAACCTAAAAGGGCTTACTACTATAAATTATGCTGAAATACAAAACAACCAAATACACAAAGAAAAATGCTGAACCGTTGAAACCAATCTTTAATTCATTAAGAATATTGTTTTTATATATTACAATTTAAATATAAAAATAAATTTAAACCCTGAAATTTCTAAGACGTTCACGCTTTAATCACTTACTATTTATAATCGATAAAGATATACTATATTAAACAAAAAAAAATATTCATTCACCTAGAAATAATATTTATAACAATAATTATCACTTATTTCGACAAAAGTACCAATAAAATTGATAAAACACAACGCACACAAAACAAAAAAACACACTGTCATATCAATCAGTCATCCTTTAAACGTTAAAAAAAAAATGTTGATTTGTGTTTTAAATTATAATTTACCAGTATTACATTCTCTAAATGTTAATAAAAAGATAGGTGGTCATCAGCAAGGATAAAATAGAATATTCATTTCGGGTAATGCATTTATTTATTTGATTATATTACATATACATAAATAAGCAACGTCACAACATAGTACATGAGAGTTATTATGTAATCAAAACGAGTTCATAACAAGTAATAAATTTCAATATTTAACTCCAAAAATTGTTTGTTTTATTTATCCATTTTTCAGGAATATAATATCCTGTATACTGCAGTTCTAATTTTACATATTTAACTATTTTTACACATAATTCTACAAGAAGCACATAATTTTGAGGGACATCGCTGCATTATTTTACTACATTTGACATTACTTTTTATTCTTAAGTACTGGTGAACTTTACTACTTGACGAATGCACAATAATATGAAACAATTTTATTCTGAAAATCAACAAAGCCTATCTAGAATTTCACATATTAACTTTAGTACGAGATACAACTTCGAAATTCAAAATATAGAAACATCCTTTAAAAGTCTAAAGTAATTAAATGGTAATTAAATCAAGAGTAGCTAAATTTCCGCGATGCAATAACACAACTATTCACATTGATTCAATTCAGGATTAACTAACATAAGACATATAATTATGATTAATCTGACTATATTAGATTAATCAATTTATTACAGATCCATTAATATAAATTAGCAATAAATTAAAAATAAGCAATAAACGAAAAACATAAATATACTATTACATTAGTCTAGAGTAATTCGAAGTTGTTTACAATTTTAGTGAAAAAGTCTACATGGGTAGCTATTTTTTTCAAACACCCATGATTAGATACGTACCCTAATTGTACCCTTAAAAATGAATAATCAAGTATTTAAAATTCGTATCTTTGAGTTTGATTCTCTTGGTTATACATCGTTTAATGTCTGCGATTTAATCTCACAATGGCAACTATTATCAGACACACGAAGAGTTATTTTAAACCAGAATAGTATTAGAATTAATTGCTTAATCCTGTTTTAGCCCACTGAATAATAAAAAGTATTTTACACATTGAATTACAACTATTTACAAGAATGAATTCGATAACAGAATCACATTTATATCTGCACCTATTTTCCATTAGGCGAACAGTACACCGTGAAGCAATAATAAATTATTTATTAAAAAATAGAATTCATCCGACTATAGATGATATTTATCTGGCCTTAAAAGAAACAATACCAACTTTGTCGAAAATAACCATTTATAACTCACTTGAACTATTTATAAGGCATGGGGCTGCTCAATTGTTACAAATAGGTAAAGAAAATATGCGTTACGATATAGAAACTGATAAACACGCTCACTTTTTTTGTAAAACATGCGGAGCAGTTCATAACATTGAGAGTCTTGACTCATCAATATTCGTTTTGCCTAAAAATAAAAACTGTGCTATATTTACTGTCGAAATTTTGTATACCGGAGTTTGTGATTTGTGTAAATAAAAATCTCATTTTTTCTCGGTCTTAGTCAAAATGGAATAATTGAACATATTTCTGTAATTATTCCGTTTTTATTTATCCGAATCTCTATTTGTTAATATAATGTTTATTTTGTCAACGAATCACAATTTAGAATATCTATATATTAATGTTTTGTACTATATTTAATAATAAGCACAGGAACAGTATCTCAAGATATTTAGTCAATATCCATGATATTTTTTTTATAATCATTCAAAAAATAATTGTTAAGAAAGAAAATATTGTAATTACAGCTGTAATTACAATGTGTTTCATTTGTAGCTATCAAGTCAATGCTCAATCAAAAAATTGGCTGACTTATGATGTGGGTACAGGAATATCAACAGCTAATGGTCAATTATCTACTTATCTTTCTACTGTTGTAATTGGATATAAAAGAGTTATTTGGAATGATAGATTGATATTACACCCGAGTTTGGAAATAGAGAGCTCTTGGAAAGGAATAAAAACGAACCTGCGGGAGGAAATTACTAATTCACTACATCTTAACCTGACTGTAGACTACGACATAATTTGTTATAAAACAATTATATTTAATATTGAGACGGGTGGATTCGCCGTTTATTCGAGAAAGTTAATGGGCACGAACAATATGTATGATTATCCAATGTCAGCAGGTATAATGTTTAAAACGTCTGAATATAAAGATTTATATAATTGTGGTGCTTTATTCGCAGCGGGAATTCGAATTGTGCCATGGAATAAAAGCTGCGCCTTTAGAATTACTCCATTTAGTTTATGTGTTACACATAATCGAGCAGAGTTACGTGCATTATTAGGCTTAGATGTTAGGCTAAATGAAAAAAAAACGATTACAAAAAAATAAAAATATGATCGAAAACTTCAATTCTGCCTCTCTAACAACTTCAACGACTACATACAAGTCTAAAATTTGGCAGTAAGTATCCATTTCCTGCGTTTGTAATTCGAGCTATTAAATATAAGAATCTGTATTATTTTTTATTTTAGCTCACTTGACACTTCTAACTCTATTTTGCTTGTAGTAAAAAAAATAAGTTGATAATCAGTACTCAAGTAACCTTTGCGCCAATTAAATGATAAGATGATAAGTTGATTTTTATGTTTTTCAGAAAATAAATATCAAGTATAGCTTCCTAAGTCAGTTCAAAGTTGGTAAATATTCCATTAGAGCTACATACTGCAAGTAACTTGTATACATAAAATGCAACTTTGGATTGGTGGAATAACATTTGGAAGGACTTAGAGAAAGGTCTTCCCAACAAATTGTTGTTCACGAAGAACAACTTAATTTGCTGATTTTATTAAAATCATACTGTTGGAAATAAAATAGTTATATCGATTTTGGAAAACAATTGAAATAATTCATAAAAGGTTCACTGGAAGCTTCAAAGAAGTAATTGTTGTGCCTTCTTGATGTAAAAAGTTTTCCTAAAACTGAGTGGATTTTCATTTTATGATATATTAAAATATAACATCATCTGCCCCAAAACAAAAAGATCTCAAGCCACTCAACGTCACCTTATGCCAAACGAAGACACTCCATTCACATTATGATAACAGATTGATTTACAAACATAACTTTGCCGCAGAATAAAGTATTCTCCATTAAAAAGTAAAGTTATGAACGAAAATGTAAATGACCAGGATGTTCTGTTGGTCGCAGACAAAAAAAACAATAAATTAAATGTTGTTGCGGGAATCGACAAAAATGGTAAAATGAAATCGGTAAGTCCAAAACCTGGAAACGAACCGCTATTTTTGAAGTTAGACAAACAAGGTAATGTGTTGGACAACTTCTTTTCCAACTTTCACAGACAGTACAAAGATCCCACCCATTTTCAATTTTTCAAAGTTCCTGCTAATATGGTAGAAAATCTTTCTGCTGTTTTGCGGGAAATGCTTCTGCATCCCTATACACCATACAACAAGGAAACACTTGATATGCATCGTGTGTCGTCGGATGAAGTTTCAACTAAGCAGGGCTATCAACCCATTGATGAGAGTCATATTGACTGGAAACTGTTGGAAAAATTGGGCGTGACACGAGATACTCTTGAAAAAACCGGCAGCTTGGATGCTATGCTCAATTGGGGTAAATCACCAGTCTTAATTCCCATAAGCCCGAAGTTTGATGAAATGACGCTTCGCACCGATGCGCGCTTGTCATTTCGGGAAATGGAAGGTAAATTGACAGTGGCTATTCATGCTGTACGAAAGTCACCCGAATTGGATAGACCATTCTTTGGCATTCATTTTTCGGATGATGAAAAAAAGAGCCTGCTCAAAAGTGGAAATGCAGGGAGTGTGCTGAATGTTGAATATCCTAATCAAAAACCAATCCCTGCCTATATTTCAATCGATAAATTGACCAACGAATTGGTAGCAGTCAGAGCCGATAAAATTCATATTCCCAACGAGATTAAAGGCATAACTTTGGATGACAAACAAATACAGGAGTTAAAAGAAGGCAAAGCTATTTATTTAGAAGACATGCTGTCCAAAAGTGGTAAACTGTTCAATGCCAACCTTCAAATTAATGCCGACAAAAAAGGCATTGAGTTTAGTTTTGACAACGACCATAAGCAAACTCAGCAAGAATCGAATTTCGAATTTGCTATTCCTACTAAGTTGGGTGGAGTTCATTTGCCTGAGACCGACCAAAGCTGTCTCAAGGAAGGTGGCACTATTCACGTAAGCGGCATGAAAGACCGAGAAGGTCAGGAATACAGTGCTTATGTAAAGGTAAATACTGAAGAAGGCAAACTCAATTTCTATAGGTGGAACCCTGACAAATCCAATGCCAAAAAAGTAAGCCCGGATGAAACGAGTAAAACGCAGGTTACGGTAAATACGGACGGTAAAACAAACGAAGCCACCAAGAAAATAGAAGCACCATTGAAAAAAGGGCAGACGAAACCAACAGAGGCACAGGAGAAAAGAGTGGGCGACAAGAAAACGATTAAACCCAAATTGCACAGATAGTAAAACCCAAGATTAGACATATTGTAAATGACTATTTACAATCAGAAAATAATCACTTACAAGACTCTAAATAAAAATTCAAACAATCATGAACAAAAATATCGAACCGGTTGAATTGTCGTATTACCAACTCACCCTTCAATCTTTCCTTCAGGAAAGTCATCCCGAATTGGCTAACGATGTAGAATTTATTGCCAGTCGTGGTGATTTGGCTGCCCAGGCCTACTCACAAAGTATAAAGACTGGACAGTCCCATAATCATGCTGAAGCATTGGCCAATGAGGTACTGTATAAAGGACTTTACTTTTCAAAGCACGACACCCTTGTCAATGTGCTGTGGAATGAGTTTAATGAGGAAGTACCTCAAGGGTCGGCCAAAA
>Ga0302203_1000490_pt1 | contig 15877 bp, 8 predicted proteins | sample II_Fen_E1_1_FD_194576 | JGI IMG/M metagenome (GOLD analysis project Ga0302203, IMG submission 194576) | Peat permafrost microbial communities from Stordalen Mire near Abisko, Sweden - II_Fen_E1_2 | ecosystem: Environmental > Terrestrial > Soil > Wetlands > Permafrost | place: Sweden: Abisko...
TGCTGTGGTATAATCTCCTTTTCCATAATATCCATCATAGAACAAATAAGCTCTGGCTAATAATGATTCAGCAGCCCATCTGGTTACTCTTCCACTCGCTGTATTTGAATATGCTGTCGAAGGCAGACTATCGGATGCATACCGCAGATCACTCATAATTTGAGCATAGGTTACGGCTGGTTCTGTTTGAGGTACATTCTCAATAGTTGGTGTTAATACCAAAGGCACTTTTTCCCATAAACGAACCATATCGAAGTAACAAAATGCCCGGATAAACTTAGCTTCCGCTTTATATTGTTTTTTTAAAGCTACTGTTGAACTATCCCATTTTACCTGGTCCAGTTTACCCAGTAACACATTACAACGATAGATAGCCTGGTAATAAGCTTTCCAGTTGGAGCTGTAAATAGAAACATCTGCCGGTGAAATGCTTTTATTAAATTCATCGAGTAACTGGTATCCGTAACCATCCGAAGATCCTGTGCCACCGAAACAATTATCCGATAATATTTCCGAAACTACCGGGAACGCAACACCCTGATTCCAGATCAAATTCAATCCATTGTAGCATCCAATCAGAGCAGTATTGGCCTCAGACGGTGTTTTATAATACGTGTCGGTTGTTTTCTTAGCATCTGTCAGTTCAGTGGTAAGAAAATCGTTGCACGAATTGAATGAAATCATTGCAATAAACGCAAGAGTTATAATTTTATATGTTTTCATATTCATATTTTCTTAATAATTAAAATTTAACGTTAACACCTACTAAGTAAGTTTGTGACTTAGGATACGAACCTACGTCGACTCCTTGACCGAACGATAATGAACCACTGGCATCCGATCCTGAGAAACCTACTTCAGGGTCACCATTGTATTTCGTAAACGTGAATAGATTTTGAACAGATACATACAAGCGGAATTGACTAAGATTTTTTAATTTCATATGCTTTCCTAAATCATATCCCAGTGTTACATTCGAAATTCTTAAGTAACTGCCATCGTGAATATAAAGATCTGAAAATTGTGACCAGTTTGAATTGTCTTGAGTAACACGTGGAATAGTGTTAGAAGTTCCTTCACCATGCCAACGACCCATAATATCGCTGGTCCAGTTGCCATAAGAACTAGAAATGTTGCGATAGGATTGAACAATTTTATTCCCGGCAACGCCATTCGCATTAACAGCAAAATCGAAATCTTTGTAATTGCAAGAAATACTAAAACCAAATGTATGATGCGGATTTGGATCACCAATGTTTGTTTTATCATCAGCAGAAATTTTACCATCACCGTTTACATCTACATATTTCAAATCACCCGGCTGAGCATTTGGTTGTAATACATTTCCTTTGCTTTTATAGCCCGATACTTCTGCTTCATTTTGGAATATTCCTGCTGTTTTATAACCCCAAAAATAACCAATTGGTTCACCAGCCGAAGCCCGGAAAAATTCACCTGCATTGTCATATAAGATGTTGTTTCCACCATGAATAATACCATCTGCAGTAGGTATATTATTTACTTCGTTGTGATTATAAGCATACGAACCGGTAAGGGAATAGCTAAAATCTTTCCCAATATTGTTTTTATAGGACAATTGAAGTTCGATTCCTTTGTTGGTAACATCTCCACCATTGATATATGGGTTTGTAGCAACACCGGCGGTAGCCAATAAAGGAGCTGCAACTAGCCAATCTTTAGTTAACTTGTTGTATAAATCAACATTCAAGTTCAAATGACTATTTATGAATTGGGCATCAAAACCAAGATCTGTTTGATACGAAGTCTCCCATTTTGTCTTTTCAACTCCAATTGTTGAAGGATAAGAACCGGCAGTCAGGGTGCTATTATCATTGCCAAAATTATACTGTGCATTTGCTAATTGAATTAACGACAGGTAGTTAAATTTGGTAATATTATCATTCCCATTCGAACCCCAACTGGCTCGAAATTTCAGAAAGTCCAACCAATCTCTGGTTGATTCCAAGAATGCTTCGTTGCTGGCTACCCAACCACCTGAAACAGAAGGAAAATAACCCCATTGATTTCCTTTGTTAAAATTTGTAGAACCGTCTGCACGTAAAACGACAGAAGCTAAATAGGTTTCTTTATAGTTATAGTTAATACGTCCAAAGAAAGAAGCTTGTGAATAAACAGCTTCTTGATTACCTGTTAATGATATTGTATGAGTAACTGTCTGTGCATCAGCTGCTGAATTACTTGCGCTCATTGTTAATGACGTAAGTTCTGAAGTACTCAGATAAGCATTATCAAAATTCCCAAATAGAGTAGCGCCTGTGTTGGTACCATTCATCCATGAACCCTGGAATCTACGAACTGAAGAACCGGCTAAAACATCAAACTTATGTTGGTTGATATTAAATATATAGTTAACGGAATTGTCCCAGCTCATTGTATAATTCTGTTTAGAACTTTGGGTAATAGATTCGTACTTATTATATGAATAAATTGATAAATTAGTATAAACCGGAGTATAACTATGATATGCTTCTGAATAGTAATTTAAACCAAATGTAGATTTGATTTTTAAATTTTTAATCGGTTGAAGTTCAGCATATACATCACCTACCAATGTCTGTGATTTCGTATTGTTTTGGTTTGTATATTGCATCAATGCATATGGATTGGCTTCAGTATTGTTCCAGACTCCACCATTATAAACTGTCGATTTTTCGCTATCCAGATAATTACCATTTGCATCATACATGGCCAATAACGGACTTGTTTGTAATGCTCCACGTACCGAGTTACTGTATTGACCGGCATCTTTAATTCCTTTTTTATTAACAAAAGAGAAAGTCAAATGTTGTCCTATCTTCAATGCATCTCCATACATTTTGTGTTCGGTATTTGAACGGAAGTTATAACGTTCGTAGTTCGAAAGGTTAGTTCCACCAATGATACCACCTTGTTGGGTATACGATAGACCTAACGAATAACTTGAAGCGGCATTTCCACCGTTAGCAGCAATATTATAATTTTGAGTTGGAACGTCTTTTGAATACATTTGGTCTAACCAATCTGTCCCGTTTCCCAATGCCTTAATTTGGGATTGGCTGAAAAGAGCTGATTTTCCTGAGTTTATTGCAGCTTCATTTTGCATGGTAGCATATTGCTGTGAATTCAGCATCTTGGTTTTTCGAGTGGCATTTTGAATACCGTAATAAGCATCAAACGATATTTGACCACCTACTTTCCCAACAGAATCACCACTTTTAGTAGTAATCAGAACTACACCATTTGCACCGTTGACACCATAGATGGCACACGAAGCAGCATCTTTCAATACATCAATAGCAGCAATGTCTGAATTGTTTAAATAGGTGATATCACTTGTGATAACTCCATCTACTACATATAACGGGCTTGCATTACCAACAGTACCTACTCCTCGAATGTTAACTTTGAAACCTCCGCCTGGTTGACCTGAAGTTGAAGTGATGTTAACACCTGCAGCTTGACCTTGTAAGGATTGCAAAGCATTTGTGTTATTAAGTTTTTGTAAATCTTCACCTTTTACTGAAACAGTAGCTCCGGTCACTAATTTTTTCTTTTGTACACCATAGCCCACCACAATAAGTTCGTCCAGTGTGTTTTCGGATTCTTTCAGACGAATGTTTAAGGTCGATCCACTTACTTTTATTTCCTGAGCGATAAAGCCCACATACGAAAATTTAAGTACAGATCCTGTTTTGACCTGGACTTTAAATGCTCCGTTAAAGTCAGTTACAGTTCCCTGAGTTGTACCCTTTATCATTACACTGACACCAATAAGTGGTTCACCGGTGCTTTCAGACAAAACGGTACCAGAGACATTCCCGTCGGAATTCTGGGCAAATGCCAGTCCAAAAGAACATAGCATCACCGCAAGGATTACGTACTGGTTGAAAAGGTATTTTGTTACCTTTCGAACGCATAGAATCACGTGATTTTCATTCATAATTCATTTTAATTTAAAGTTAGTAATTGATTTTCGTTATTTATTTTTCTGGTATTTATTATAATGTGATCGAAGTTTTAACTCCCGTATAGCGGATTGTTTTCATGTCAGGCATCGTGTTATCCATCCCTACTGGTTTATTCTGATCCACCAGGATAAAATGGAAATTACGTTCTTTTACTATTCCGGTAAAAGTGCCTTTTCTTTCACCTATGCTAAGCGATTTCTCCTGGTTGTTGAATGAGAATTGAATCGTTGAAAACGATCCTTTCTCATAATTGTAATTTACGTTTTCGTCTTCATACAAGGTAAAGCTGCCGTTTTTGCCTGCATATACAAAGATAGTCAGGTCGGTTTGGGGCTTTGTGGTGTTTTGAATGAGCTGCCCTGTTGGAAGAATGCTGCCGGCAGATGCAAATACCGGCATACGATCATAGGGAGCCGAAACTGTTTGTTTGTTTCCTCCGGGATAGAACTTCCCGTCGTATACGTTATACCATCCGGCACTTTCGGGGAAATAGACTTCACGGGTACGAGCCTTGTACTGGTAAACCGGGCAAATCATCAGGTTACAGCCAAACATATATTGATCACTGATATTGAGAACTTTTGTATCTTTTTCATAGTCCATCATCAAAGGGCGCATGATGGTGAAATCGTTGAAGTGGCTCATTCCCGCCAGGGTATAGATATAGGGCATCAGGCGATAACGCATTTGGGTGTAATACAACATCGATTTATAGGCGGGATGTGTGTCGGGTGCAATATTCCAAAGTTCCCGGTAAGGAGGCTGTCCGTGTGAACGGAATAAGGGTACAAATGCTCCGAACTGGTTCCAACGTACATTTAATTCCCGCCATTCATTCAGGTCTTCTGAGCCTTCTTTCGCTTTTTCGTATCGTTTTTCCACACAGAAACCACCATTGTCCATTGTCCAGTAAGGATTGCCGGAAATGGAAAAATTTAATCCTGCCGAGATTTGTGCTTTCATATCTTCCCAGCGTGTACCGATATCCCCACTCCAGATGGCAGCTCCATACTTTTGGGACCCCGCAAATCCGGAGCGGGTAAGTAAGAACACACGATCGGTATTATTGGTCGAACGCTGGCCTTCGTAAATGCCTTTGGCATTCATCAATCCATAAGCATTGAAGAACTCGGTGGAAGAACCTGCAGCAGTTGGATTCATAAGTTTCTTGCGGTATTCCATGCTGGAATTGGACTCAATGTCCGGTTCGGAGGCATCCATCCACCAGGCGTCAAAGTGTTTGCTGTACAGATGCTCATTCATTTGTTTCCAGAATAACTGGCGGGCATCCTTGCTATAGGCATCGTAGAAGGAACCGGTATAACCGGCTCCAATCCAGTCCAGGATAGTGTCGGTTACGGCTTGTTTATACATCAATCCTTTTGCATCAAATTCCTTATAGTTTTTGGTACTGGTGTAAAATTTAGGCCAAACGGAAATCATGATCCTGGCACAAGAGTCGTGTACTTCTTTTACCATGGCTTCCGGATTAGGGAAGCGGGCTGCATCAAATTCATGGCTGCCCCAGGCATTCTGATTCCAATAGGACCAGTCCTGGACAATATTGTCAATTGGTATCTGGCGGCGACGGAATTCCCGGAGTGTACCCAGCAACTCTTCCTGGGTCTTATATCGTTCCCGGCTTTGCCAGAAGCCCATGGCCCATTTAGGCATTACCTGAGCTTTGCCTGTTACCAATCGGTACCCGCTGATAACCTGATCCGGGTTGTTCCCGTGTATAAAATAGTAATCCAGTTGTTTTCCCATTTCCGACCAGAATGATAATTTGGTCTGTTCACTGGCAGGAACCGGGCTAAGGGCTTTTAAACTGATATACGATACACCACCATCGGGTAACCATTCTATCCGTAGCTTGTGCCTGGTTTGTGCTTGCAGGTTAGCCGTGAATTTATAGCTGTTTGGATTCCAGGCAGTACGCCAGCGTTCCACTACCATCAGACTGTCATCCAGGTATACTTTGGTATATCCGGCATAATATAAAATAAAATGGAATAATCCGGATTGATTCGGCTGAATCTCCCCTTCCCAGGTAATGGCTGCATTATTGAACGGGAAATCTTTCGGAAAGTTGGTGACAGTTTCCAGATTTTCATAATCAACCTTACTCTCCTGGCGTTCCACAAAGATGTTTTTTGGATCTTTATTGATCAGGTAAGTTGCAGTAAGTCCGCCTTCTTTTCCATTTTTGTCGAATAATTTAAATTGATCCAGGTTGGCATATGCCCGTGGATCCCCAAACCGGGTAAGTGAATAATTATCCCACAGGATTCCGTAGTTTTTATTGGAGACAATGAAAGGAACCGAAACTTTCGTATTGTATTGGTATAATACTTCATTTTTCCCTTTGTAATTAAATTCGTCCGACTGATGTTGGCCAAGTCCGTAAAAAGCTTCATCGGCTGGTGATTCGAAAACCTGACGGAACGTAAAGCCCGAATGTCCATCTATCTGGATGGGGTTGAAAGTTTTTCCTCCACCATGCTGTTCCTGAAGGATAATATTCCCTTTCAGGTCGGTAAATGCGATTTCGCCTGTTTTTAAAGAAACAATGGCTTTAGTGGTGGTAGTCTGAAGGGTGACATGGTCGTTTGCCTGAGATACTGTCCAGTTTTCAGTTTTTGAGGGCGTATAGGTTGCTATTAAACTTGGAATTTGGGAAAGTTTTTTGGAAGGAGAGGCTGAAACATGAATAATATCACTGTTTACTACCTCCAGACGGATGGTTTGGACATCGTTAATAGATGCTTTTTTTAACGTGATAAGTACTCCATTGGATACTTTTTGAAAATTTGCACAATTGCAACCTACCAAAGTTGCAAAAATAAAAAACAACACAATTAGTTTATACCGGACCATGATTTTATAATAGTATATGAATATTTTATCTGGGTAATAAATCTGCATTTAAGGTTGTACAAATATACACATCCGAATTCATAAAGATAGGATAGGATGTTGCTATCGTTGGTTGCATTTGATAACCGATAGGGGCTAAATGTTCTCGAATAGGGAGCTGAATGATAACTTCGTTAAATAGATAGCTGCAAGACACAATAATTTCATACATTTGTGTATTCAAATCAAATACTTTCCTGTTTTATGAAAAAATTCCTTTTGATCCTTGCATTTTGTCTGACATTCGGAATGCAGGCAGAAACCTATAATTTTGATCGTTTGGACAACACCAACGGATTATCCAATAATCAGATTGAGTGTATTTTCAAGGATAGCAGGGGTTTTATGTGGATTGGTACTAATTTTGGACTTAACCGGTACGATGGGTATCATGTAAAAGTATATAAGTCTATTAAAAATGACAACACAAGTCTTTTGCGCAATGCAATTTACCGTATTCAAGAAGATAAGAATGGGAACCTGTGGATAACAGAAAATCCAGGCTATGTTATTTATGAAGTTCATAGTGAGAATTTTAATCGAAATATTTCAAGTTATTTATCCCCGTTAGGCATTCATTTTGTACCCACCATTGTTGAATTTGACAAACAAAAAAATTATTATCTCTATAAACCCAACGATGGGGTCTATAAATTTGACTTGTCAACCAGAAAAATATCCCATTTTAAACAAACTTCCAGCAGCAATACTCTTAGTAGGGGAGTTATTACCAATATCCGGCCGGATCATGGGTTCTTTTGGGTCCTTTTTCAATCCGGGTTATTGGAACGGGTAAATGAAAGGACCAATACAGTGGATTTTCGCAACCGATATGTCCAGGAATGTGCTACAGGTTCTACGATTTCTAAGAATCTATACATAGATTTGGATGGAAGCCCCTGGGTTTATCCCGGTATTGGCGATAAAGGTGCCCTGCACTTTAATATGACTAAAGGACAGTGGATGTTTTTCGGAAATGATAAGAAGGAATTTCGGTATTCGGGCGATATGTTTATTGCCTCTAATTTTGTACGGGATATCGCTCAGGATAATAAGGGCCGTATATGGATAGGGACTGATCATGGCGGGGTGAATATCTACGATAAAAATACCAACGCCATTACGGTACTTCGGAACGACCCATTGAATCCCAACTCATTGAGTCAAAACTCTGCTATTAGTTTATACTATGATAATACCGGAATTATGTGGGTTGGAACCTATAAAAACGGAATTTCCTATTATCACCCCGGCATGTTTAAATTTGAGAAATCCCCTCTGTTCTTTTATAATAACCCGGAACTGGAAAACAAAGACTGCAATGTCCTTTGTGAGGACCATGCCGGAAACCTGTGGATTGGAACCAATGGAAGTGGGGTGCTCAGGTGGGATAAACAGAAAGGGAGTTTCAGGCTGTACAGAACCCAGAAGGATAATAAAACCAGTATCTCTTCGGATATTATTATCTCCATGTTGGAAGATAAAAAAGGTACCATGTGGTTTGGGACTTTCCTGGGTGGACTGAATAATATGGTAGGTGACCGGTTTAACCGGTATGAACCGGATGTGAATAATCAAAATTCATTGTCTAATAAAAGCATTTACGGGCTTAAGGAAGATGCCAAACAAAATCTGTGGATTGGTACCCTGGGAGGGGGCGTGGACGAACTGGACAAGACGAGGACGAATTTCCGGCACCATACCGTCAGCAATGACACAGGGTTGAATTCAAACTACATTTTATCCATGTACACCAAAGATTCCACCCTGATCTATTTGAGTACTTCGCTGGGAATTGATGTCCTCAATACCAGAACAAATGAAATTAAACCGGTATTTAAAAGCAGGCTTCAGCAGAATAAACTATCCGATTTAGTCATTTACAATACCCTGATTGATAAAAGGAACCAGTTGTGGATTGCAACCGACAACGGAATCAACATCTACAACCCTGTGAATAACACCATCAATTACATCAATAAATCCAGTGGCTTACCCACTGACCAGGTGGTGTCGTTGGTGGAAGATAATAACGGTAATATCTGGACCGGTACACGGAACGGGATGGCGTGCATTTATTGTTCTACAAATACCATTACCGGAAAGACGGAATACAATGTGATTTCTTTTGATGAAACCGATGGATTGTTAAGTTCCATATTCAATCACAATGCGGTATTTAAAAATAAAGAAGGCAAGATATATATCGGATGTACCAAGGGATATACAGTCTTTGACCCGCAAAAAATTCTTTTTAATACCATCGTTCCACAGCCCAGATTTACAGAACTGTTGATAGGAAACGAAGAGATCCTTCCGAACAGTAAATTCAAGAATAGGATTATTCTCGATGCTTCCATTATTCACAAAAACAGAATTGTATTGCATTATAATGAGAAGAACTTCACTGTGAATTTCTCCGCACTGAGTTATATCCATCCTGAAAAGAACCGCTACCGGTATAAGCTCAAAGGCTTTGATGAAGACTGGAAGGAAACTACCAACGGCATTGGTTCCGCTTCTTATTCCAACCTGAACCAGGGCACATACCGGCTGGTTGTATATGCCAGTAACAACGACAAAGTCTGGAGTACTAAACCTTTGATCCTTGAAATAACGATACGTCCGCCTTTCTGGTTTAGTTGGTGGGCATATGTTATCTATTTTCTTTTAGGGGTTCTGGTGTTGTGGGATATTGTTAATTTCAACCTGCGTAAGCAAAAACGAAAATTTGAAAATGAGCAGCATGCTCGTGAAACAGAACAATTGCATGAAATAGATGAAATGAAGTTCCGGTTTTTTACCAACATTAGCCATGAGTTTCGTACCCCATTAACTTTGATTATCAGTCCGGTTGAAAAACTTATTCAGGGATCAAAATCGGAAGAAGAAAAATCATTGCTTTCCATTATTCAACGGAATGCGTATAGCTTACTCGAACTGGTAAATCAATTGCTCGATTTTCGTAAGTTGGATGTAAAGAAAGATTCTTTGAATATCTCGGTGGGCGATGTAGTGGCATTCATCAAAGATATTTGTTATTCGTTTACTGAGTTGGCCAACCGTAAATCGATTAATTTTTCTTTTTCAACTTCTGTTTCGGAGCTTAGGACAGAGTTTGATCCTGAAAAAATGAAGAAAATTGTATCAAACCTACTCTCCAATGCGTTCAAATTTACCCCTAACAATGGAAAGATAGATGTCAATATGGTATTAATACAGCAAATGACTGATGAAAAACAGTTGTTGAAAATATCCGTATCTGACACTGGAATCGGCATTCCTGCCAAAGATCTTGAACGTGTTTTTGAACGTTTCTACCGTGTTGAAAACCCTGAGAATGGACATCAAACCGGTACGGGTGTCGGACTACACATAGTAAGTGAATACGTGAAACTGCACGGGGGATATATAGGTGTTGAAAGCCAGTTGGGCAAAGGCTCTATCTTCACTGCATCAATACCTGTAACCCGTCATTTACAGGAAGAAATAATAAGTCAAAATCTTACTGCCGATCTGCCAATCGAAGAACATGCTCCCGAAGAAGAGGCTGTCTTTGAAGAACATCGTAAAAAGTTACCACTTATGTTGGTGGTGGATGATAACGAGGATTTCCGTAATTTCATTTCTGCCCTGTTTACAGAGAATTACCGGATACTGAAAGCGGAAGATGGTGAAATGGCTTATAAGTTGATTCTGGATAAAATGCCCGACTTAATAATCTGTGACGTGATGATGCCTAAAATGGATGGGTTTGAATTATGTAAGTTGGTGAAGCAGGATATCCGCATTTCGCATATTCCTGTTATTTTACTGACAGCTAAAGCCGGTGATGAGAATAAATATCGCGGACTGGAAGCAGGTGCCGAAGATTATATTGCTAAGCCGTTTAATATGGAGATGCTTTCCCTCAAGGTGTCGCGTATTATCGAACGCCAGCAGAAGACCCGCGAGCAGTTTAAACACAAAGTGGACATAACCACCACCGATGTGGAAATAACGTCTCTGGATGTCAAGTTCGTAAAGAAAGCGGTAACTCTGGTGGAAGCCAATATCTCGAGCAGTGAATTCCTGGTAGAGGATTTATGCCGTGAAATGGGCATGAGCCGTGTATATTTCTATAAAAAGATCTTATCCCTTACCGATAAAACCCCGTCGGAGTTTATACGCTTTATCCGTCTGAAACGGGCTGCCGATTTGCTGGAAAAGAGCCAGTTGTTTGTCAATGAAGTGGCCTATCAGGTTGGGTTCAATGATCCAAAATACTTCCGCAAGTACTTTAAGGATGAGTTTGGGGTTAGTCCGAATGAATACAAGAAGAAGTTTACGGAAACTTAAGGTTGTTTCTCTTCTTTTCTACCGACCCGCTTGCTTATAGCGAGCGGGTCGGTAAATATATACAACTTTCATGTCAACCAAATTTGAGGGCTGTTTCATGTAACTGAATACTCAAATCTTTCAGGGCTAAAGCGAATTGTTTTTTCTCTTCCGGGCTGAATTGTGCCTGCTTTCCATTTACGATATTTCCATGGAGTCGTTGATATAACCACGAACGGCTTTTGCCAAAATAAGTAGTTGCAATGTAACTCAGTGATACTGCTTTGGCAATTTCGCCAAGGTTAATGGACAGTATCAATTCTTCTGCAGCCTGTAAGGTGTCCCGAAGCCCGGTATTGGAAGATTTAATATAGGAAGCACGCTCTTTATCCGGTAACTCCTCCAGTCTTATTGCCCTGTTTTCCTGAAATTCAGAACGTTCCGCTTCTGTTTTTAGTCTTTTGTATTGCTCAAATTCGGCTTGCATTTCAGCCGTTGGCAAGTATTCCGATATTTTTTTCATTTTCTATGGTTGCTCTCCGTTTTTTAATTGCTTTTCTATTCTGTCTATTTCATCAAGTATCTCATCCACATAATCCATAAATTTTTTATCCGGTTTTATCACTCTGTTTTCACTATGGAACTTTAAAAGTAGTTTGAGATTTTCAAGTTCTTCCAATTTCTCTCTTTTCTCTTCTTCTGTCATAACATGGATATCTAATGAAAATAACAGGTCTTGAATTATTTACAAAGAAAATAATCTTTTGATTATTACCAAAAGATTATTGCAGTTTTTTTTAATGGGATAAAATTATTTAACGGTTTAACAGGTTGTTTATAACCCTGCACATACAAACTGTGAATGCTATACCGGCATCACCCTGCTCGCCACAAGTGCGCGGGTCGGTAATATCCGATAATATCTACTTCCGTTCGCCATATAGATCCGGATCGGTATTTAACATCGGGAATTGGCGCTGGTGCCAGTAAGGATAGGCAGGGAGTATTTCGCTGGCTTTGTCCAGTTTTTTTACCTGCTCAAGAGTCAGATTCCATCCCACAGCTTCCAGATTCTGTTTCAACTGCTCTTCGTTTCGTGCCCCGATAATAATTGTTGATATAGTAGGACGCTGCAGAAGCCAGTTAAGGGATATCTGAGCCACTGTTTTCCCGGTTTCAACGGATAATTCGTCTAACACATCCACGATCTTGTAGAGTCTTTCGTCATCGGCCGAAGTTCCTTGCAATGGACTGCCTCCCTGCGCAATCCTAGCATCCTGTGGAGTTGGCACACCCCTGCGGTATTTACCACTTAGTTTGCCACTGGCCAGCGGACTCCATACAATGGTGCCTATTCCCTGGTCGATGCCAACCGGCATTAGTTCCCACTCAAAATCACGGTTTAGCAATGAATAATAAGCTTGATGGGCAGTGTATTTTGACCACCCGTAGCGTTCCGAGACAGATAAGGATTTCATCAGGTGCCATCCTGAGAAGTTGGAGCAGGCAATGTAGCGTACCTTGCCACTCTGAACTAAATTATCCAGGGCTTTTAATGTCTCTTCAACAGGCGTATTGGCATCAAACCCGTGCATGTGATAAATGTCAATATGGTCAGTGCCCAGACGCCTTAGGCTGTCTTCACACGATTTAATCAGGTGAAGACGGGAAGAACCATAATCATTAACGGCATCTGACATAGGAAAGGTAGCCTTTGTCGATATCAGTACTTTATCCCGTAAGCCATGAATAGCTTTTCCTAAAATCTCTTCTGCAGCGCCTCTTGAATAGCCATTGGCTGTATCAAAAAGTGTAACCCCTGCATCCAGACATAGATTCACCATACGGGTTGCTTCGTCTACCTGTGTGCTTCCCCAGGCTTTAAAAAAATCATTGCCACCACCAAAGGTAGCTGTGCCAAAACTCAGTGCGGGCACTCGAAGCCCCGAATTTCCTAATTGTCGGTATTCCATTTTTGTCTGTTTTTAATTATCTATCAAATAGATTTAGAATGGCAGCATCGGATGTTGCCAACTACTTTTCTTCTTATAAAACTACTTTGGAGCCATGAATGTTCTCTCTCCTGTCGGATATTCCTGCCGACCCACTCACTATAAGCGAGCGGGTCGATAATATATGACCACAATCAGAAAACCCCTTAAACATCCTGAAATTCCGGTGAAATGGTACCTTCGGTTATACTAGTACTGCTATTTGTCCGTTTAATGAAGAAAATGTCAGGAAGGATAAAGGAGTGATGTTGAGTTTGTGCTCATAAAACAATCAGGCAGATCTTCCTGTTCCCGGAAAACATTTGAAAGATAAGATATAATAAACTTATGTAAGCTTAGAACTTATTGAAATTTAAATTCTAACTTTGCGATGTTTCAGGATAAGGCGTTAAAAAAGACTTAATATAAATATAAAATGGGATTTTTTTCATTCAATCAGGATATAGCCATGGACTTAGGCACGGCTAATACGATTATTATTTACGAAGATAAAATTGTTGTTGACCAGCCATCTGTTGTTGCTTTGGACAATCGTACTGATAAACTTATTGCTGTAGGCGAAAAGGCGAATCAGATGCGAGGGAAGGAAAATGGGGAAATTCGTACGGTGCGTCCTTTACGTGACGGTGTAATTGCTGATTTTACGGCTTGTGAATTGATGATCCGTGGTATGATCAAAATGGTTCCTACAAAAAAACATTTATTTGCCCCTACCTTGAAAATCGTAGTCTGTATTCCTTCGGGAAGTACGGAAGTGGAAATTCGTGCTGTGCGCGACTCTGCCGAACATGCAGGAGGACGCGAAGTATACATGATTTACGAACCAATGGCAGCTGCTATCGGTATTGGCATCGATGTGGAAGCACCCAACGGATGTATGATCGTTGATATAGGCGGTGGTACTACTGAAATTGCTGTTATTTCTTTGGGTGGTATTGTTACCAACAAATCTATCCGTATAGCAGGAGATGATCTTACCGAAGATATCATGGAATACATGGGACGGATGCACAATATCAAAGTTGGTGAACGTACGGCTGAAATGATAAAGATTAATGTCGGTGCAGCACTGACTGAACTGAAAGATGCTCCCGAAGATTATATCGTTTACGGACCTAACCGTATGACTGCTCTTCCGATGGAAGTACCTGTTTCCTATCAGGAAATTGCCCATTGTCTGGAAAAAACAATTTCTAAAATTGAATCTGCCGTATTGAGTGCATTGGAACAAACTCCTCCCGAACTTTATTCCGATATTATAACACGCGGTATTTATCTTGCCGGTGGGGGTGCACTGATTCGTGGCCTGGATAAACGCCTGGCTGAGAAGCTAAACATTGAGTTCCATATTGCTGATGATCCGTTGCACGTTGTGGCGCGTGGTACTGGCATTGCCCTGAAAGATACAGATAAATACCCGTTCCTTATGCGGTAATCATTCAGCAGGTATTGACAGGATACGTGTCTATCTTTAAATACGTTGAAAAAAGATAGTGCCGGTTAATGGGATAAATATCTCACCAACCGGCACTCTTTCTTTTTAAGGATGGAATTATTTGTTTATGTCAGATATTAAATTACCTTCATTCAGCAAATCATTCGATTTAGCATTTATTGTTACATTCAGTACCTTTAGATACATTCTGTATTGTTCATTAGATAGAATGCATTTCGTATTCCGTAAATTATAATTCAAAACATTTTCAGCTAATTTTTCATTACCGGCATTCGATGCATTTTTATATTCTTCAGCAGTTACATAGAATACTTGTTTAAGATATTCAGCTTGTTCTTTGTCCGCACCTAAATAATTTATCAGGCTATTGAAAGTCGATTTGTTATTTAGTTTATTAAACGTTTCATACTCATTAGGGTTAATCGCAAAGGTAGTGGCTGAAGTTGCAGCCATTATCATAATCAAAATCAAAATCTTTTTCATAACATAAAATTTTTAAAATAAACAATCATTACAGTATACCTATTTAAAAATGAAAAACAAAGAATTCCCGGTTATTTATTGTGGGGATTTCTTTGTATTAGATTTTTGTCATATAAAACTGTTTTAAATGACGATGCAAAATTACATGTTATAAAACATATAAATCGCATATTCTGTGTTAAATATTTAGTTATGGGGTATTATTTAACATAAAATCGTGCATCTAGTACTTTTATGGCTGGCATATTTTGATTTTAAGGGCTAATTCAAAAAATCATATTTCATAATCAGTTGGCTAAATTCATTTCCTTTATCCTATTTAAAGAATAGGCTAGAGCCCAATCCTATTGATCTCATTCTCGTCCGGGTTTATTTAACGTATACTTGTGCTATAGTTCCGATTTATCGAAATAATAGTGCCGTTTTCAGCTGTTTATTGAAGTGGTGCAGGCATTGCCACGTAAGCTACAGATAAATTTCCATTCCCTGTGAGATAATTATTCAGCAAGCATAGCCGGTATACCTGTCCATTAGGATATATAATTTAAATGATTATCCTCAAAACCTCCTAAAGTATCAGAGAACTAATTCCTTCGGATTCAGGATGATGTTTTTGTCTCAGGGCATATTGCGGATAATCATTCATGAAATTACACTGAAAAAAAGGTGGTGCCTGTTGGTGTGATATTTTATCACACCAACAG
>Ga0302203_1000500_pt1 | contig 15726 bp, 13 predicted proteins | sample II_Fen_E1_1_FD_194576 | JGI IMG/M metagenome (GOLD analysis project Ga0302203, IMG submission 194576) | Peat permafrost microbial communities from Stordalen Mire near Abisko, Sweden - II_Fen_E1_2 | ecosystem: Environmental > Terrestrial > Soil > Wetlands > Permafrost | place: Sweden: Abisko...
TGATTTAACGGCAGAAACAACGTTACAGCCATATAAAGAGATAGGTATACTGCTTGGCTCAAATTACACGTATCAACGGGCAATCAACGTAACCGACCCTACCGATGGAGTTTATAACAACCAGCTTCCGTATACTCCGCGCATATCAGGCTCCGGGAAAGCAGGGGTCATTACTCCCTGGATCAATATATCCTATTCGCTGTTGTGGTCGGGTCACCGGTATGCCGTGAACCAGAACTACATTGAGAACCGCCTGCCGGCTTACTACGATCACAGCATATCGGTTAGCCGGGATGTTCAGCTTAAAAACCGGTTGATTCACCTGAACCTGGAAGTACTGAACCTGATGGATACAAATTATGCGATTGTCAAATGGTTCCCCATGCCGGGTCGATCATACCGGGCAACCATATCGCTTAAATTCTAAACAAACAATTTCCGGTCAACCTGATTGAAATTTGTAATGATCTCGTGGGAAAAGCGGCTGTAATTTTCACCATAGGAATTGACGATATAAATTTTACCGGCTCCTGCACTCTCGGCAGCCTCTATGCCGGGTACCGAATCCTCAAAGATAATGGTTTCCTGCGGTTGTAAGTCAAGCTTGGTTGCTGCATTCAAGAATACATCAGGAAAAGGCTTTCCACGGAACGTCCCGTTGTTGTAAACCACTTTATCCAAGCTGAACCAACGATCCAGGTGCATGTTCTCAAAGTAAAAGCTCACATTTTCGATGCCTGCAGAGGTAGCAATGGTGAAAGGAATGCTATTGGCTTTAAAGAAATCGAACAGATCTTCCGCCCCGGGAGCAAATTTCAAATCATGGATACAAAGCTGGCGGTAAATAAGTTCTTTATCCTGGGAGTAATCATGGATCTCCTGTTCCGTTAACTGATTTCCAAAAATACCCCGCATGATATCAGGGTTTGTTTGTCCGTGTATTTTAACCCGCTTTTCCTCAGCGGTAAGTTGAACTCCATGTTTTTCAAGAAAGATGTCAAATGCCAAATCATGAAAGGCAGTATCCCAGAAAAGTGTTCCATTAAAATCAAAAATAGCTCCTTTAAACATTATTTCTTCTTATTATTTACGCTCTTTATAGAAAGATTCCTGAATTCGAGAGGCTTTCCTTCATTCTGAAAGCCAATAAATCCGTTGGAAGCTGTAAGACCCGTAATATTATTCTGTAAAACACCATTCACAAAAACCTGCAGTGTTTTATCTTTACTGATTATTTTTATATAATTCCACTCTCCGAGGGGCTTTTCGTTGGAAGGTAGCCTCTTCTTTACCGTAAACTTCACCGAGTCGATACACTCCTTTGCCCACAATCCGTTCATACAAATGATATCACCGGCATCAGAAGCTTTTTGTTGAACCTGGTAACAAGCAGGCCATACAGCATCTTTGGATTGGATATGTACCAACACTCCACTGTTTCCAAGTGTTTTTGTCCAACGCCATTCAACGGTAAGTTCATAATCAGAATAGGTTTTCTTTGTGCGTAAATAGCCGCTTGAAATACCGGTTATCTGTAAAATGCCATTCTCCATCCTGAAAACATCAGCTGCCGGTATACTTTTATCTTTCAGCACGTACTCCCAGTTTGAGGCATCTGAATTTGTGAAGAAAGATTGCTTCACCGTTGGATTCACTGCTTTCTGAGCAAGGCAGGAAGTGGAGAACAACAGGACAAATGCTGATAAGCAGCTTAAATTGATGGCTTTCATAAAGATGTTTTTAGAAAAGACTTTAAAAGATTAGACTAATTGAGGACATTTAGATTGAGCCTCAAAATTACAGAATAATTCTTATTAAAGAAAATCCTGTTTAGTAACCGGCTTTAAAGTTTCCCAGCAGCAGCTTCGTCGAGAAAGAAATGAGCAGGAGCAGATTGGGCATGGATATACGATGCAGGGTAGTTTACAAAATCATGTTCCCGATGAATAATTTGTTTCAACACATTCGCTTTTGAAGCTCCTGTGACTAAAAAAATCACATTATCGGCATGATCTATTATTTGCCCCGTAATGGTTATCCTCTTTTGATGAGAAACGGGATGAGTAGAAACAGCCACTAATTGATTGGAATGAAGCAAGCTCAAGTCGTTAGGAAATATGGAAGCTGTGTGACCATCATCACCCATTCCCAGTAAAACCAGATCAAATTTAGGCATGCCGTTATTGGATGGCAATTGGGCTTTAAGGGTATTTTGATAGCGCTTAGCTTCTTTATCAGGGTCTATTTCGCCTTGTATCGGGAAAACATTGGCATCGTGAACAGAGACCAGCTTTAATAAATGCTCGTAAGTCATTCCATAATTGCTTTCAGCATGAGTTGGCGGTACACAGCGTTCATCCACCCAGAAGAGCCGCATAAAATGCCAGGGTATGGAATCGGCGTATTCATTTGCTAACAAATTAAACAGCAGTTTAGGGGTATTTCCTCCGGATAAAGCGATATTCAGGGGGAGGGAGTGTTTCACTCTGTCTTTTGCTTTTTCCAAAATAAGATCGGCTACTGCACGGGCAGTGTCTTCAGGAGTTTTGAAAATATGAAGATATGAATTCATGTTATTTGTTTATTTAATAGAATTTTCAAACCTAAGAAATAGTGGAAAAACCTGGTTATGACTATCTAAATATTGAACCTGAATTATGTCTTTATCAATCTGTCTTAAACTTTTTAAATGGAGCACGCCATTTCAATTCTTTATTTCCGAAAAGTACATTTGCTTCTTTGGGTCCCCAGGTATTGCATTCATAAAAATAAAGCGGAATATCAGGGTTGTTTTTCCATTCATTAAGAATAGGATCTACAAATTTCCAGCTTGCCTTAACAGCATCGGCACGGGCATAAAGGGTGGAATCGCCAATCATGCAATCCAACAATAACCGTTCATAGGCTTCGGATATTTTATGATCTGCCAGATCAGAATAATGAAATGCCATGTTTACATTTTGTACTTTATAACCGGCTCCGGGGATTTTCATACCAAAATCAACTGCTACCCCGGCATCCGGGCTAATCCGAAGAATAATCATATTCGTTGATTGTGCGACACAGCGTTGTTTAAAGAGCTGATGAGGTGCCGGTTTCAAGTGGATAACGACTTCAGTAACCCGTTCAGGCAAACATTTTCCGGTGCGGATGTAAAAAGGGATATCACCCCAGCGCCAGTTATCTACAAAGACCTTCATGGCAACAAAAGTCTCTGTCTTTGAGTTTGCAGCTACATCCTTTTCCTGTCGATATCCTTTTTGAATCACGTCTTCCACCATGGTTTCAATATATTGGCCACGAACAACATTTTGTGCTACTTCCGAGGGTTTAATGGGTCGTAATGACTGTAACACTTTTACCGTCTCATTACGAATAGATTCGGAATCAAAAATAGAAGGTGGCTCCATGGCAACAACCGCCAATACCTGCAACAAGTGATTTTGAATCATATCACGAATAGTACCTGATGTATCATAGTATCCTCCACGATTTCCCACACCAATCTTTTCAGAAGCAGTTATTTCAACACGGTCAACGTATTTCCGGTTCCATATAGGTTCAAAAAAGCCATTCGAAAAGCGCGTAACCATGATATTCTGTACCGTTTCTTTGCCTAGGTAATGGTCGATACGGTATATCTGGTCTTCATTGAAGCCACACCGTAGTTTTTTATCCAGTTCAACAGCTGAATCATAGCTATATCCAAAAGGTTTCTCGACAATGAGACGTTTCCAACCATCTGCTTCTGTACTCAAGCCGTATTTTATTAAATGGGCAGCAACCACTTCGTACAGGAAAGGAGGAATAGAGAAATAGTAAATAATGTTTTTCGGAATATCCAGCGTGGCAGAAAGATGATCGATGTATTCTTTTAAAAGACCAAAATCCTCTTCTGCCTGATTATTTACTTTTTGGTAATACAAATGATCCAGAAAGCTTTGTAATTTATCAGGATTTCCCTCCGCACCTGCCTTTGCAAACTCAAGCATTGATTTAGCAACATCCAACCTGTTTTGTTCCTCAGTCTTTGCCTGACTTCCGGCTCCTATTACGATAAAACGTTCGGGTAATAAATTATCAATATATAATTGGAAAATGGCAGGCAACAATTTACGTTTAGCCAAATCACCGTTAGAGCCAAAAATAACAAGTATCTGATTTTCTACTATATTTTTTCTGGCATTCTTTTTAATTACTTCTCCCATGTCTGATTGCTTATTTGTTTTTTATAACAGTTTAGTCAACAAATCGTTCAAATTTAAAATATTAATTCCGGACTTACTACTTATCTCAAATTCTTCATTCCTGGTTTAGAACCATTTTTTTCTTTTAAAAAACCAAAGCATCCCTAACGTGGTAAATATCATTACCACCCACATGATAAAATACCCATGATGCCAATGTAATTCCGGTACGTTTTCGAAATTGGTACCATATACCCCCACGATGAAAGTGATGGGAATAAATATCACGGAGATAATAGTTAACACCCGCATTATTTCGTTTAGCTTGGTACTCATGGATGAATGATAAATGTTCAGCTGGTCGTAGAGAATTTCACGATAACTGTCAGTCAGCTCAGAGGCTTCATTAATATTATCCTGTAATTCCCGGAAATGAATATGATTATCATCGTGAATAAATTCCGATTCTAATTTGTTTAAATTTAAAATCATCTCTTTTGCCGGTTTGATATTCTTCCTCAAGAAATTCAATTCCCTTTTAAATACATTGATATCATCTAATAATTCTTTTCTTGGGTCATTGGTCATATCTTCTTCCAGGCTTTCAATCTTCTCCCCAAGAAGCCCGATAATGTATATGTAATTGTCCACTACGACATCCAATAAAGCGAATGCCAAATAATCGGAGCCTGCGGTGCGGATTTTATTTTTATGCCTTCTGATTCGTTCGCGAATAGGCTCAAACACAAACCCCGGTTGTTCCTGAAATGAAATAAGGGTATTTTCGGCAATGATGATTGACAGATTCTCTACCGTGAGATTATCATCCGTTTCATTGTATTGAAGCATTTTAACGGTAATAAAAATTCCATGCTCAAATTCCTGCATTTTAGGTCGTACCGAAGGATTCATTACATCCGACAGAATATTATTTTCTATTTTGTAGACTCGTGCCAGATTTTCCATCAGTTCCACATTGTCCAGTCCATCAATATTCAACCATGTCAATTTCTTTGACTTTTTCAACGCAAGTAAATTATCCGTTGAAGTTATTTCCAACTCAGAAACATTTTCTAAATCGAAATCCATAGCCCGCAATAAAATTTTATCGGTTTTCTTTTGACCCCGAAAAACTAATGCATAAGGTGATAAACCGATATCTTCTTTTTTCTTTTTAATGTATCTCGACATAATTTACTTCCTTTAAAATTATTACTGGCAAAGATAGAGGGCTTCTTATTTCCCCCTTGGTTTTTTATTTGATGAACAGTAAATAGCTCTCAAGACAAGTTAGCCTTAAATAGCAACAGCCTTACTTTTCTTATTTACTCTTTAGAGGTTTCTTCTTTGTCATTGAGCTAAAAAAACAGGAATTCATTTTATTTTTTTCAACGGGAAACTATTAACAGGTTGAAATTGTTCATTCTATATATTACCAATGATGGCAATTGGAATCAGGGTTTATTCTAATTTAAATTCTTAAACGAATAGAAATGATAATAAAACCGAATGGCTGACATGAATAAAGGAGTTCCCATAACAATATAGAAAAGGGATAAATAGTATATTGGTACTATTCCTGACAATCGTAATGTTATTCCGAATGTTATCATGATAGTCATCATAAAGTAACTTCGCAAGTTAAAAAAGGAAAGAAAACAAGGTTTTTCAGTCGGGAGGTTAAGAATCCGGTTAATATGTTTCAAAGAGATTTTAGAAAACATGAATTTATAAAATATCATTCCGCTGATCAGGCTTCCCAGTACCTCAAATATATTTAATCCGGAATTAGAGTTCAGGATTGAAAAGCCTCTAAAGAGCAACATGCTACCGGCAAATGTCCAGAAAAGTGCAGCTACCAGAAGTAAATGTCTTTTGGGGATATGAGGTTTACAGGTTTGAAAAAATGAATTCACAATGTTCATTGATTAAAATTTGAATGGTAAAAGTACATTATTTTTTGGTGAAGAGAACCTATTAAATCGTAAAACCGATTAATTGGAAGTATAAACCTTTAGATATAATTGGCACATATTACTCTGTTTTGTGCAGGTCGTATTTTTTTGCTACTTTTGCAGAAAATTACATTTATGACATTTGACATTGTACTCATAGGGTATATAGCTGGTTTTTGCACTGCAGTTGCCCAGTTTCCGCAAGCAATAAAAGTCATTAGGACCGGAAATACGGAAAGCATTTCGTTGGGAATGTACATCATCATGACCCTGGGTATTTTCTTTTGGTTTTTATATGGGATCCTTATTCCAAACGTTCCCATGATACTGGCAAATGGAGTTTGCCTTCTCCCTTCAGTTTATATATTGTATATCACGATACGTAATATATTCAAAACAAAAAATATACCGCTATGAAGCGCATACAGATTATCAACGGACCTAACCTGAACTTATTGGGGAAACGTGAACCAACAGTTTATGGTAATCAAACTTTCGAAGCTTATTTTCAAGAACTAAAGACGTTATTCCCGGAGGTGCAGCTTGATTATTTTCAGTCGAATACAGAAGGAATCATTATTGACAAACTTCAGGAGACAGGCTTTACCTACGATGGGATTATCCTTAACGGAGGCGCTTATACGCACACTTCCATTGCTATTGCCGATGCCATTCGTTCTATTACAACACCTGTTGTGGAAGTTCATATTTCGAATGTTTTTCAGCGGGAAGAGTATCGTCATCATTCTTTTCTATCAGGAGTCTGCAAAGGCTGTATTATCGGTTTTGGATTAGATTCATACCGCCTGGCAGTTGAAGCGATTATACGGTTGTGATAAACTTTTCCTTTATGAATATGTTTTCTCTTCAGACAGTTTTCAATTTTTTAAATTAAAGTGAATTAATAATAAATATATTTTTTATGTCCAAATCAACCAAAATTGTAGCAACTATTAGTGATAAACGTTGTGATGTAGAATTTCTTCAGGCCATGTTTGATGAAGGAATGAATGTTGTCCGCATGAATTCAGCTCACTTAGCTGCTGAAGGATTTACCAAAATCATTACTAACGTCCGCGCAGTAAGTAATCAAATTGCCATTCTGATGGATACCAAAGGCCCGGAAGTTCGTACCACTGTTGCTCAGGATGATGAAATTAATCTTTTTACCGGTGACGTGGTAAAAGTAGTTGGGAATCCTGATTTAATGTCTACCCGTGAGTGTATTTCTGTAAATTACCCCTTCTTTGTTCGAGACTTAAAAGTAGATGATGATATCCTGTTCGATGATGGTGAAATTGATTTGAAAGTTGAATCGAAAGATGAAACCGCTTTATATTGTAGAGTGTTGAATGATGGCGTACTGGGTAGTCGTAAGAGTGTGAATGTTCCCGGAGTTCGTATTAACCTGCCTTCGCTGACTGAAAAGGACAGAACAAATATCCTTTTCGCTATTGATAACAACCTCGACTTTATTGCCCATTCATTTGTTCGTAACAAACACGACTTGCTGGATATTCAAAAGATCCTGGATGACCATAACAGTCAGATTAAAATCATTTCCAAAATTGAGAATCAGGAAGGGGTCGATAATATCGACGAAATACTTCAATATACATACGGTGTCATGATTGCTCGTGGTGACCTTGGTATTGAAGTAGCACAAGAGAAAATTCCTGGAATCCAACGCCGGTTAATTCGTAAATGTGTAGTTGCCCGCAAACCGGTTATTGTTGCTACGCAAATGTTGCACACTATGATTAAAAATCCACGTCCAACCCGTGCTGAAATAACTGATATTGCAAATGCTATTTATTATCGCACCGACGCATTAATGTTAAGCGGTGAAACAGCGTATGGCAAATACCCTATTGAAGCGGTTCGCACCATGGCAAAAGTGGCCGAAGAAGCTGAAAAGACTAAATTATCAGAAAATGATATTCCCGTAAAGATCAGTACCGACGATATTACGTCATTTCTGGCTAATGCAGCTGTGGAAGCCAGCACAAAAATTGGTACTAAAGCAATTATCACCGATACATACAGTGGTAGAACTGCACGTCACTTGTCAGCCTACAGAGGTACAAATCCTATATTAGCCATTTGTTATCATGAACGTTCAACCCGTGAATTGGCGCTGTCTTATGGTGTTTTCCCAATGTTCCAGAAGGAAAAAGGAAATACACAACAGTATTTCATCGCAGGACTTCATGAACTTATCAAAAAAGGATTACTTCAAGACGATGATTATGTTTGTTACCTGAGTGGTAGTTTTGGCGAAGGTTTTGGAACTACCTTTTTGGAAGTAAACCGTGTGGATAAAATTTTTGCATCACGCGAAAAATATATTCTGCCAAATTTCTAATCCGGGTGTTTACTTGTTTAGATCAATAAAAAGTTTAGGTTATTTAACGGTTAGTTTTAACAATAGATTAAACTCTATGACCGTTTGATAGTCTAAACTTTTTGTTTGCCCATAATTTTCAATCATTTTATTGCTTTAGCTGATTACCCTACAATAAATTTGGTTGGTAATCAAATCATTAAATTCATTCTAACCCGAAGGATTGAAATGATTACAGACGGTTTTATTTTTTTTGATAGTATAAAAATCAGTTGATTAGTTTCACTTTATTTATTGTTTAGTTTCATTTGTATGAAAAAGATCTTTTCGTTTTTCTTATTATTTGTCCTTGCATTCCCACTTTTGGCCGCAGTAAGCATTAAAGGCTCAGTTGTTGACGCAGGTGATCAATCTCCTCTCGATTTTGTAAATATCACGTTATTTAAACAAGGTTCTACGAAGCCAATAACTTTTGTATCGTCCGATACAAATGGAACCTTTGTTTTTCCAACTATTGAGAAAGGCAAATATACTGTACGGTTCAGTTATGTCGGATTCACAACCATTAATCAGGTAGTGGAAGTAAATAACGCTCCGATAAATCTTGGAATCATCAAGTTGGATGCTGATAGCAAAAATTTAAAGGAAGTAGAAGTTGTAGGTCAGGGATCCCAAATGCATTTCGATATTGATAAAAAAGTATTCAGTGTCGATCAGAATATATCTGCCGCCGGTGGTTCTGCATCTGATGTTTTAAAAAACATTCCATCTGTGACCGTTGATAACCAGGGCAATGTTTCACTTCGTAAAGATGGGAACGTAGAGGTTTGGATTAACGGGAAAGCTTCCGGGCTGACTGTTGATAACCGCGCTCAGGTATTGCAACAAATGCCGGCCGAGAGTATTGAATCAATTGAAGTCATGACCAATCCTTCTGCCAAGTTTAATCCCGAAGGTTCTGCCGGCATTATCAACATTGTCATGAAGCAAAAGCACAAAGCCGGATATTTCGGAAGTGTCTCGGCAGGTACTACCATCCCCGATAACGGCAAGCTTGGTCAGAATTATGGTGCCAGTATAAATTACAGCAGCAGCAAATTGGATGCCTATGTCAACCTGGGTTACCGTGCCATGTCCTTTCAGGGTGGCAGTAAGACCGACCGTACCAATTTTGCGACAGACAACAGTCTGTCGAATACCACCATGTTGAATCAAAATAACGTAAATTCAACGGCATTTAGCGGCTTATTTATGCGCGCAGGGGTTGACTATCATTTCGACCCTAAAAACACGCTGAGCCTCTCCGGATTCGGCATGGCAGGCAGTGGAAACCAAAGCAGCACCATTACAAGTACAACCACCGACCTTGTTACGAATGGCAAGAGCTTATTCACCCAGGAGAATACAGGCAAGGGCACCCGCCCCAGCTTAAACATGAACCTCGATTACCGTCATGATTTTGATAAAAAAGGAAGCAACCTGATGGCTAATGTTTCCTATTCCAACCATAACCGTACCGGGAACAGCGCCTATGTTTATACAGGCGACACCATTTCGAATATCACACAGGTAACTGATGATAAAAACAAGGAACTGGAAATGAAGGTGGACTATACCAACAAACTGACCGAAAACAGTAAGCTGGAAGCAGGCATACAAAGTACCCTTGGAACCCGTTTAAGTACTTCAACCGGCTTAAACAATATAACCGGTTTATACTTGCCGGCCTATTTCGATAGCTTTAAGTACAACGAACAGATCAATTCAGCTTATGTCACTTTTGGAAGCAGGTATAAAAACCTGACCTACCAACTGGGATTGCGCGCCGAGTATTACACCAAACAATTTACGGATACCACTATGGCAAGTGATAGAATCACAAAACAGGTGCAGCCATTTACGGCTGACCCGATATTCCATGTATTCCCAAGCTTTTATTTATCGTACACCCTGCCCAATAAGGACGAAATGCAGTTTAACTACAGCAACCGCGTTAATCGTCCACGTGGTCGTCAGATAAATCCCTATAAGAATTACTCCGACCCGATCAATATCTCCTATGGTAATCCGGAATTATTGCCTCAGTATGTCTCTTCACTGGAGCTAAACTACATTAAGAGCTGGGATGCACAGACCCTGTCAGCCTCGTTGTATTACCACAAGACTGATAATGTGATTGAAGGCGTGAAGTATGTGAACAATAACGTTATGGAAAACACGTACCTCAACATTGCAAAATCACAGAACACAGGCCTGGAGATGATCTCTAAGAACCGTCTGTTCAAGATCCTGAGCCTGACTTCCACCCTGAACGTATACTACAGCAAGTTAGATTCGGCCACCTATTCAAATCCAAAATTTCCGGATTTAAAAACGACTATCCCCGGACAAAACAGTTTCTCCTGGAGCGGCAATATCATGGCCAACTTTCTGCTGAGCAAGACATTATCCGGACAGATTACAGGAGAATATGAATCCTCTCAACTCATTGCACAAGGTAGGGAAAATGCCAAATACTCCATCGATCTGGGTGTCCGCCAGACATTCATGAACCGCAACCTGAGCGTCAGCCTGAATGTGAGGGATCTTTTGAATTCTGATCGCGACAACACCACCACCTCCGGCAGTGGCTTTACCCAGAATTCTTCTTCTTATTTCCATGGACGCATGCTAGGAATAACCCTGAGCTATAACTTCGGGAATATGAAGCAGAAACCAAGCGACATGAAAAAGAAAGAAGGCACTCCGGAGATGAATATGGACAGCGGAGTGGAATAATCAATGATTAAACAAGTAAATAGAAAGCGTCAATTGGAATTAATCCAATTGACGCTTTCTATTTGAGAATTAAATGTATCTGGTTCATCCGGAATTAGAAATAAATAATACAGGATAATTACTGTAAAAAAAACTGAGCCATAAGATCGTCTTAGTTAACTGACCGGTTTAGCCTGTTATATATACTTTTCAAATTTTCATATACACCATTATCTTTTGGAATTGATTGTTTTATAAAACGCTTGGTGATATCCAACATTATGTCATAGTAAATAAACAATTTAGAGGAATTCTCAATTTTTGTAGTTACTGATTCGTTGATGATTGAAATCAGTTTTTGTGAAAGTTCGTAATTTACCCGTGAAGAAAATTCATTCAGATTATAGGTAAAATCAAATTGGTTTTTTACGATCTCATTCAAGTCAAACAATATCAGCCGGGGGTTTTCACGTGCCATTTCCCGTATTTCATTATTGAGCAAGGCATGCGAAATATGTCGATCTTTGTAGAAAGGATCCACGTTCTTTTCACATGCAAACTCCACACCTAAAATCAAACACAATTTTGTTTGTTTATCTAAATTGTTTAATATCCTATTAACTCGTTCACGATAGTCTGCAGGGGTTGTTTTTCCTATAAATTCATACTTTTCGGCAAATTGGCTTAAGTATTCTTCGGTAAATTTATTCCTTCCACTATAATAAGTCCCGTTTATAAGACCCTCCCAGTAGCTTTTATCTGTTAATGGATATAAATGCGATCCTGCTGTCACCTGAATATCCGAATTTTTCTTTTTATATATTCCCGCGTATGATTCTGAAAATGTGCTTAAAAAAACAATATCGTATCTGTTTTTATAGATACTTCCCATAAACATTTCGTCATCAACAAAAACGCAATCATCTAGAATTTCTTTTTTCTCTGATTCTGTAAGATCTTTCAATCCGGCAATAAGTACAGAATGATTGTGGCCTTCAATTACATTTCCTTTCCCCCTGCTGACATAGTTAAACTCACATTTAAACAAATCGGAGTTTTTAATATAGGCAATCATTTGAGCAAAATCGCAAGCCCCTTTAATCAGAAATTTTGCATTGTACGAAATGTCATTTATGGTTTCAGAAGGTACATTCAAATTATCAGGGGCATGCTCCTGATTTATCCATAACGGAGCATCTGTTTTCTTTACACCCGATGCTACTTCACCTACTACTTCCAACAAGGGAAAGTTTAATTTTGAATACACATATTGCTCAACCCCCAACCCTATTGTCCGGCAGGAAAAAAGAAAATGTTCCAATCGATTATTCAATACAGCATAAAAACCTACAATCCCATATTGACCGAATTTATCATTGATTGTAATATAACCACATTTAGCTTCTTTTTTATCCAACAGTTCTTTCAGTTCTTCTTTCGAAATTCTTTTCTTGGTATAATTCAATTGACTTGTACGCAATAACAATTCATGAATACGTTCTAATTCCGGATTACAATCTTCGATAATATCAACCTTTATGTTACTGGCAAAAAGAAAATCCTCATTAGTATCATATTTTCTCTGTTCAAGTTCCTTTCTCTCCAGCAATTTATATTGTTCGAGCCGTGTGTGCTTCAAATCTTTTTTATCCAAAGCAGCTACAAACTCACTCAATTCAGGAATAATGTCTGGGCCTGCCACCATTATTCCCTGCGAATAGTACTTTACTTCTTCCTGATTGGTTATTTCATCGTCAATAAAAAGCACATTTTCAGCGCGTAAAGACATGGTTTTAATCATACCGCTCACACGTGCCCCCTTTGAAGTCCAGTCTATTGAGGGAAAAACAAAATAGTCCAAAACATCAAGTTCCCTCAGTTTTTCAGTTACCACTTTCAATGTGTTCTTTGAACAAATTGAATTTATAATTCCACTATCAGTCAGCGATATAAGCAATCTTATATTCTCCGGAATCGGATGAATCATTCCTTCGCTGATAGTTCCGGACCAGAAAGTATTATCTAAGTCCCAGATTACTAGTTTTATTTTTTTAAAATCCATAAATGGTTATTTTAGCTTATTATCAAACAAGCCCGACATAGATGGAGTACAGCCAGAACCTGTGCCAGCATCCGGAAGCTTTGCGGTTCTAACACCAAACACAATCCGTTTGTTTTTAGGGTTTAAGCACCGTTTTACTACCTCTGATATATTCCTTGTATTCATTAAGTTAAACCCTGACAAATAAGATATCCTCATTAAACGGTTCAGCAGCGTAATCACATCCCATTAAAATGTAATTAATACATATTTAAATACATAACATATTAATCGTCATTGAAAACCATACATAGATACCGACAGGAATAACTACAATCACCGCTTTTTCACATTATGATTATTTGTGGTATATAAAGTTTATTTAATCAAATACATTTTTCCTCCGTAAACTTAAAAGCAGAAATAATTGCCTGTAATGACTATCCTGTTTATCGCCGGGAATCCATTCTTTAAAAATTCTCTTTATACGGCACCCCCAAACTGGCAAGTGATTTTCCCGGCAATACGGGTAGAAATCTTTTCCATCTCACCATCAATTGCCGCCCTACCCATCTCCGCCTTTCGGTATACCTTCGTCAGGCCTTCGGAATTATTAATCTGGTTGGTTTTATATTCTGATTACATAGACGTTACATAGATGTTCCATACCTATGTAGATATGTGACATCTATGTAACGTCTATATTTTATGTATGTAACATCTATGTAACGTCTCATGTCGAAGGTATAACAAAGGCAGGAGAAAGGCACAGCGAAGAATGGAGGAAACGGGTATCTTCAGAGAAGTGGGTCTGTTACAGGGAATATCCCGTAGATTCATTTAGTCTTTTAATAAACGCGATCATTCAAAATACACATATAGGTGGTAAACCCTGACAGCATTTCAAAACATCTTCTATCTCTATCCTCGCTCGCTTATAGTGAGCATGAGAGATGAAATATTTTAATAATTTGAACTAACACGTTAAAATTATGTTCTGCTTTTAAAGTAAAATCCGGGTAGATTCGTCTACATCAATATGGAGAATGCCATGAATTATTCCACCAGTGAACAAAACACCAATTCGATATCCAATACCATACAGGAATTTGGGGAGAAGTTGTTTGGATTTGTGCGTAAAAAAGTGAGGACCACCGAAGATGCGGAAGACATACTTCAGGAGGTTTGGTTTCAGTTGAGTAACCTGGAGGATATCGCCGAACTGGACAACGTAAGTGCGTGGTTGTATGAGGTAGCACGGAATAAGATCACGGATAAAGCCCGTAAAAAGACAAATTTAGCGCTGGAAGATTACGTGTATGAATCGGAAGATGGCGGGTTTAATTTCAAGGAGATCCTGTTGCTGGATGACAGCAACAACCCCGAACTGGCATTTTTCAAAGAGATCTTCTGGAAAGAATTTCAGCAGGCATTGGATGAATTGCCATTGAATCAGAAAGAAGTGTTCGTCCTGAACGAAATAGAAGACCTGACCTTGCAGGAGATTGCCAACCGGCAGGGAGAAAAGCTGAAGACCATCATTAGCCGCAAAGGATATGCCGTGAAGCATCTGCGGAATAAACTGAATTATTTGTATAAAGAATTAACGAGCTAGCAGGTAGCATTGCAGACTGGACATACCAGTCTATAAAATTTAAACGAACAAAACAAGAGCGTGCAATGATTATGAGAAAAACGATTTATCATAGAGTGCCAGCAAGTTTTAGTTAAATATGAGTTTATAGCCTATCCGTGAAAATATTGTTGAATAGAAAATTGAATGTAACAAATCAAAAGGTTAATCCCCTAACGGGGAATATTGATTGAATTATGATTCTTCTATGGATATTAATTCCCTACGGGAAAAAACAAGTGAAATACATCAATACAATTCTTTTCTCCATTAGGAGATCAATATCAATAGAGAGTTTAGCCTTTTAACGATATTCCCCGTCAGGGGATAAACACATTAATAATAGGGTCTGTGATTGAACTTTTAATTAGGTAAGAGAACGTAGCAGATAACAGGCAGAAAAGAAGATGGAAATAAAGAGACAGTAATAAGAAATAAAATATAAAAACTGAATATGATGAATACCGCAAACCAATATCCCTGGAGAAGAAGACGATTTTTATTTATCCCGATATTTATTGCCGGGTTATTTGCAATAAGTGCCATCGTTATGCTGCTGTGGAATGCAGTATTGCCGCACGTGTCGGGACTATCGCCCTTGAATTACTGGCAGGCAATGGGAATATTTGTATTAAGCCGCATATTGTTCAGTGGGTTCAGATTCAGGGAGCACCACAGGCACGTGCGTCCTTTCATGCACCCTTCGGCAAAGAATCGGTTGATGGAAATGAGTGATGAGGAAAGGGAACAATTTAAAAACCAGTGGAAGCAACGTTGTTGCAAATAAAGAATACAAAAGATACAAGATG
>Ga0302203_1000501_pt1 | contig 15716 bp, 12 predicted proteins | sample II_Fen_E1_1_FD_194576 | JGI IMG/M metagenome (GOLD analysis project Ga0302203, IMG submission 194576) | Peat permafrost microbial communities from Stordalen Mire near Abisko, Sweden - II_Fen_E1_2 | ecosystem: Environmental > Terrestrial > Soil > Wetlands > Permafrost | place: Sweden: Abisko...
ATTTATTCAGCGTAATAACTCATTTATCAACAAATAATTTCTACAACTTATTACTTTTTTCAGTAGATTTGCGGGCTTAAAATCATTCTACCTATTAAAATTAAACAAACACTTTTTTAATATACCCTTTTTTATACAAACACCTTTAAATACAAATAGTTTATGACTGAAAAAGTTTCTTCTTCACTTCGGGATTCATCAGTTGCCCGTTGGACAGCATTAAGTATTGTTTCTTTCACCATGTTTTGCGGTTATTTTATTGCCGATGCCATGAGTCCGCTTAAACCAATGCTTGAAAGTCAGCTAAAATGGGACAACATGGATTATGGCATTTTTACCAGTGCCTACGGTTGGTTTAATGTTTTCCTTTTAATGTTGATACTTGGTGGGATTCTGCTGGATAAGACAGGTGTAAGGTTCACCGGAATGCTTTCAACAGTCGTTATGATTATCGGGGCAAGTATGAAATTTTTTGCCATTTCGCATTTCTTTCCCGAAGGTATGGCACCAATTTTTGGAATCAAGGCACAGGTAATGTTTGCTGCGTTAGGATATGCTATCTTTGCTGTTGGTGTTGAAACTGCCGGTATTACAGTATCAAGAATAACAGTTAAATGGTTTAAAGGAAAAGAAATGGCCCTTGCAATGGGCATGCAGGTTTCTTTTGCACGATTGGGAACATTATTGGCAATAGCCATTCCACTTCCCATTGCTAATTATTTCGGAGATGTGTCGATTCCTATCCTTTTTGGAGTTTTGCTTCTTTGCATTGGTTTAATTGCCTATATGGTGTATGTCCGAATGGATATTAAACTGGAAGCATCCGAAGCTCAAAATGTAAAGGAAGAAGAAGAACCCTTCAAAATGGCTGATGTTTTAACAATTATCACGAATAAAGGCTTCTGGCTAATTGCACTTTTATGTGTTTTGTTTTACTCTGCCGTTTTCCCATGGATTAAATTTGCAACCGATTTAGTTATTAATAAATATCAGGTAAACCCCGATTTGGCGGGTCTAATTCCGAGTGTATTACCACTTGGCACACTTTTCCTCACCCCGTTCTTTGGAAATTTATATGATAAGAAAGGAAAAGGGGCTACCATCATGATAGTTGGAGCAGTATTGTTGATTTTTGTTCATGGCATATTCTCTATTCCTTTTTTAAATAACTGGATACTGGCAATGGCTGTAACCGTCGTATTAGGCATCGCATTATCATTGGTTCCATCGGCAATGTGGCCTTCAGTTCCTAAAATTATTCCTGAGAAACAACTTGGTACTGCTTATGCTTTGATATTCTGGATTCAAAACTGGGGATTAATGGGCGTGCCGTTGTTAATCGGAATCGTGTTGAGTGCTTCAAATCCAACTGTTTCACACGCTAAAGTTGTGGTAAAAGATGCCATCACCGAAACATATACACAAATGCAACCTCAGCTTCATCTGAATAAAATTGATTTTGACATTGCAGTAGACAAAACTACAACGCGTTTAATCAATCAGGTACTTGTTAATACTGAATACGAAGGTATTCAGGATACAACTGGATTTGCAGGTTTTAAGAATAAACTTATAGCTGTTAATCTTCAGTCAGTTAAAAACATCCAACCTCTCCAACAAAAAAACAAATTGAAACAACAGGTTGAAGACGCATGTGTAAAAGCAAGTTATAACGTAATTGACAAACAAAAAATTGCACTTCGTTATGATTATACAAAAGCCAATCTTATTTTTATGATTTTTGGAGTTCTGGCATTTATTGTTGCTTTTATGCTAAAAGCCGAAGACAAGAAAAAAGGATATGGGTTGGAATTACCAAATAAAATTGAATAGAGTAAAGCACTAATAATTAAAGGGACATTGCATGCAATGTCCCTTTTTTTGAACTATCAATCTTTAATTTTGTTTCCTTATTCAAAAAAAAGAAGTATTTTAGCACTCCAATTAGCTTAGTAATTAACAAAGAACAAATAATATGGAAACCAATACGTTATTAACAGAAGTGCTTGCAAAAGCGCAAACATGGCTGGATGGTAATTATAACCAGGAAACAAAAAACGATATTCTTCGAATGATGGCTCTCGAAGATAAATCCGAATTAATAGAGTCTTTTTATCGCGATCTTGAATTTGGTACAGGTGGTTTACGGGGAATTATGGGCGCCGGTACTAACCGTATGAATATCTACACAGTGGGTGCTGCAACTCAGGGTTTAAGCAATTATCTCAAAGCTCAGTTTCCAAACGTTCCTCAAATCAGTGTGGTCATCGGTCATGATTGTCGAAATAACAGCCGTCTGTTTGCTGAAATTTCAGCGAATATATTCTCTGCGAACGGAATTAAGGTTTATTTATTTGATGACCTACGTCCTACCCCCGAAGCTTCTTTTGCCATACGCACACTCGGATGCCAGAGTGGCATTATCCTCACCGCATCGCACAATCCGAAAGAATACAACGGATATAAAGCTTATTGGGACGATGGTGCTCAAATGATTGCACCACATGATGTAAATGTGATTACCGAAGTAAATAAAATTGCAAGCGTTGACCATATCAAATTCGATGGCAATCCCGCTTTGATTGAAATCATCGGTGAAGAAATTGATAAAGCTTTTATCGAAAATATCAAAAAATTATCACTTTCACCCGATTCGATTAAAAGAAACAGCAATCTGAAAATCGTTTATACACCCATCCATGGCACTGGAGTCAGATTAATACCCCGTGCTTTGAAAGAATATGGTTTCACAAATGTAATTCATGTCCCCGAACAGGATGTGGTAAGCGGCAACTTCCCAACAGTAGTTAGTCCTAATCCTGAAGAACCTGCTGCACTGGATATGGCTGTCAAAAAAGCGATCGAAGTGGATGCCGATATCGTAATGGCTTCCGATCCTGATGCCGACCGTCTGGGTGTTGCTCTGAAAAACGATAAAGGGGAATGGGTGCTGGTCAATGGAAATCAAACCGCCTTACTGTTTATCTACTACCTGATTCGCAGATGGAAAGAACTTGGGAAATTAAATGGAAACGAGTATATCGTGAAAACCATTGTCACAACAGAAATCATCAAACAAATTGCCGAACGTAACGGTGTGGAAATGTTCGATTGTTTTACCGGATTTAAGTGGATTGCAGCTGTCATTCGTGAAAATGAAGGCAAAAAAGAATACATTGGCGGTGGTGAAGAAAGCTACGGCTTTCTGCCTGAAGAATTTGCACGCGACAAAGATGCTGTTTCATCCTGTGCTGTAATGGCCGAAATATGTGCCTGGGCGAAGGATAACGGGAAAACACTTTTTGAACAACTTCAGGATATTTATGTTGAATACGGTTTTGGAAAAGAAAAAGGAATCTCTGTCGTTCGCAAAGGGAAATCGGGTGCCGAAGAAATCATCCAGATGATGAAGAACTTCAGTTCAAATCCTCCTAAAGAAATTGCTGGTTCGAAAGTCAAAATCATTAAAGATTACGAAACCCTTAAGATGACAAACCTCGATTCGGGAGAAGTAACCGACCTTATCATGCCTACCACTTCAAACGTTCTTCAGTACTTTACCGAAGATGGAACTAAAATATCAGTTCGTCCTTCCGGTACAGAACCTAAAATTAAATTCTATGTTGAAGTACGAGGTGAAATGAAATCACGTGCTGATTATGATACAGCCGATGCTGCAGCCAATAAAAAGATTGAAGCTGTCAGGGCTTCCCTTGGAATCTGATGCATAAATCGTATTATTCAGATGTAACTGTCTTGTCCGGATATTATATTTCTACAGAAATTAATAACTGGTTTTACCAATTTTGTTAATTTCATACTTATCAATTATAGTTTCGCAGAAGTTTAAACCTTTTATAACGGGGGAATAAGCTTCTGCTTTTTTTTTGATTCCTGTCTCACCCATACAAACTATCAGAATTTTGAATTGTTGAAATTTAATTGAATATACAGGTAACTATTTATTTCTAACGACTTATAAAATCCAATATGTTGATTTTAATTTGAAAAAAAAATTCAAATTGCAATAACTCTTAGTTGAAACGATAATTCAGAGTCATTATTCCTTTTTTTCGAATTGATTATTCAGATTATTTTTAGTTTTCAAGAATAATATTGAATATTAATCTATATTTGTAAAACAATTTGAATATGTAAATAACACACTAAACATCAGGAACCTTCATATTTAAAATTAAACAAAATACAGGTAGATCCACCTTGTAATTTTAAATTAGGTAATGAATGATTAGAATACCATTTTTTACGAATGTGCATAAGTAATTGATAAAAAATCTATTGCTTTAAATACTGATTCCTGTCAGGAATGATTCTAAGGTTGGTTTTGAAATGGTTTTGCATCGGTTTTACTTCCGAGGCTATCGTTATTTTACATTAATAAACGATCAATATAAATGCCATATATCTTTATAGATATATGGATGTGATATGGCAAATATATGAATGTATTATGATTGATATGTGGTGATAGCTACCGATCCAAAACCGACGCAAAACCAATGCAAAACCAATTTTAAAATAGCATGTGGAATATAAAAAATGGGAACAGGTAGGAGAAGAAAGTAGTAATTTTTTTGCAGTTGGTCTACAGGTAGTTGAAAACAAAATGAAAATTAAATATTCAATTAAACCAAGACAATGTAAAGTTAATTAAAAAAATTTCATTCATCATGAATCTTGAATAAATAAATTATTCGTATGAAAAAAGCAGTCTACATTTATTTACTACTGGCAGTTGTGGATGGTTTGGTAATAGCTTATGTCGATTCGCAGTCAAATTGGGACGATACCGGAGTTACCGTCTTTTTAATTTTAATAGGCACTGTTATTTTTAGTTATCTGGCCGATAAAAAGCCATGGTTAATCGGGTTAGCAGTTAGTGGTTGGATTCCTTTATGGGCAGTAGTGTCTACCCATAACTACGGGGCATTCCTGGCTTTAATCCCTGGTTTCATTGGCGCATATGCCGGATATTTTTGTAAAAAAGCATGGACCAAATAGTCATGAATCCAGTATCCTTGTTTTTGAAATTTAATATGATTAACCTCAAAACGACATAAAATAGATTGATGCATTTCTATGTCAATGATTTAAATATAAGTTGATCTGTGCAGGAAATAAATCGTACGGAGAATCTTTAAAATTAATAATCTGTATAAATCTATATAATCTGTATGAACTGTATGAACTGTAGACAAACTTTTTATTCATCTCTTAAAAAAAAATAATCAGTGTAAATCTGTGGAATCTGTGGACAATCTTTTAATTGAATCTGTGGACAATCTTTTTAAAGTAAAATTATCACTTGCCGAATGGTCATTCCATACATCCATTCAAAACGGAAAAATGACGAATCTCGATTTTCCAAGGATAGCCAGGACTCATTTCGACATTGGTGCCATCGAGTATGTAAGTGTTCTGTTCGAATCGAAAACAGCAGTAGATGACCTCGTTTATCTTCAAAAGCTAAAAAAGGAATGTGAAAAATATCATGTCATATCCAATCTGATCATGGTGGATGGTGAAGGGAATCTGGGGGATACAGACACTCTAAAACGGGATATGGCTGTAGCTAATCATTATAAATGGGTAAAAGCAGCCCGATTTCTGGGCTGTCATTCCATACGGGTAAATGCTGCAGGGGAAGGATCACCCGAAGAAGTTCAAAAAGCCGTTATCGATGGATTGGTTAAGCTCTGCAATTATGCTGCAATCTATAAAATCAATATCCTTGTCGAAAACCACTGGGGTTATTCATCCGATCCCGAATGGCTTATACCGGTCATTAAAGCAGTCAATAAAAGCAATTGCGGCTTATTGCCCGACTTTGGTAATTTTGATAAGGTGGATCGGTATTACGCTGTTGAACAAATGATGCCTTATGCCAAAGGAGTCAGTGCAAAAAGTTATAATTTCGATATTCATGGTAATGAAACAAAAATCGATTATAGAAAAATGATGAATATTGTCATAAAATCGGGTTATAAAAGCTATGTGGGGATTGAATACGAAGGTGATCAGTTGTCGGAAGATGAAGGCATTAAAGCAACCATAACTTTAATAAAAAAAAGTACTGAATAAATAGTTTAGGATTCCTGTTTTATAACATTGCTAATGAAATGTTTAAGGATTTAGATTAAAGACCTGACATTGGTTTAAAAAATAATTGAAACGGAATACCTATCTTTGTTTATAAAAAAAACAAAGATGATCAATCGCTATCTGAACTACAATCAAGTACTTAAAACAGAATTCTCGGAACGTGTTCAGAAAATTTCAATTAATGCAGGCTTCACTTGTCCCAACCGGGATGGAAGTAAGGGAACCGGAGGTTGCACTTATTGTAACAATCAAACCTTCAGCCCTGAATATTGTAAATCGAGCAAAACAATAAGTAATCAGGTAGAAGAAGGAATAGGCTTTTTTCATCACAAATACAAAGCGCAACTCTATCTGGCTTATTTTCAGTCGTACACAAATACCTACGATACTATTGAAAACCTGAAGGCAATTTATGAAGAAGCCCTCTCCTACCCGAATGTAGTGGGTTTGGTGATAGGTACACGCCCGGATTGCATATCTGAAGAATTACTTGATTATTTTGCCGAATTGGGAAAGAAATACTATGTAATGATTGAATACGGCATAGAGTCGACCAACGATGAGACGTTGACTTTTATAAACAGAGGACACGATTACGCATGTGCCAAAAAAGCCATTCGGGACACTGCCGTACGGGGTATTCGTGTCGGTGCTCATATTATCCTCGGACTACCAAAGGAAGACCATAAAACGATTCTATCGCACGCTGACAGATTGTCCGGATTACCAATAACAGCATTAAAAATTCATCAGTTACAATTGGTACGGGGCACAAAAATGTCTGAACAATATGCCCAGAATCCTGAATGGTTTACAATTTACTCTGCCAATGAATATATCGATCTTGCCATAGATTTTCTGGAACGATTAAACCCTGAAATTGCAGTGGAAAGATTTGTCTCACAATCGCCTAAAGAACTGCTCATTGCACCTGAGTGGGGTTTGAAAAACTTTGAAATCACTGCTAAAATTGAAAAACAATTAATAGAAAGAGATGCATGGCAAGGAAGACTGTTTAGTCGGAAGGAATAGGAAAACAGGAATGAGAAATGAGGAATGAGTAAGAAGCTAGAGGCAAGAGGGTTAATTTTACAATCTCAAGTACTTACAAAATGTTCTACTAAATTTAAACACTTTTATAGTGAAGTTGTTATACTTACTGATTAACTATTACGAAAACAACGTTAAAACATAAAGCAATATGGCACTTCAAGTTGGCGACAAAGCCCCTTCGGTATTTGGACTGAATCAGGATGGTAAAGAAATAAAACTGTCAGATTATACAGGAAAAAAAGTAATTTTATACTTTTATCCAAAAGATAACACTCCCGGATGTACTGCAGAGGCCTGCAGTTTAAGGGATGGATTTGGTGATTTACAAAAAGCGGGATACGAAATAATCGGAGTCAGTACGGATAGTGCAGCTTCTCATCAAAAGTTTATATCCAAACAAAATCTGCCTTTCAATCTGATAGCCGATACGGATAAAAAACTATCGGAAACCTTTGGTACCTGGGGTGAAAAATCTATGTATGGTAAACAATATATGGGCATGTTTCGTACCACATTCTTAATTAATGAAACCGGCACCATAACCCGGATCATCTTGCCGAAAGAAGTGAAAACAAAGGAACATGCTTCCCAAATATTAAATGGTTGATTTTTTGTATGATTAAAAGATCAATGTTATGAAAACAGATAAAATCATCTTTTGGGTAAGCACTTCCCTCATTTCAATCATGATGTTATTTGCCGGATTTGCCTATTTAACGAGTCCAATGGCAAAATCGGGATTTGCTCATTTAGGTTTTCCCGACTATTTCAGAGTAGAACTAGGCATTGCAAAATTTTTAGGTGCTATCGCTTTAATTTTACCATGGACTCCTGTCAAAATTAAAGAGTTTGCTTATGGAGGATTTGCAATTACATTTGTTTCGGCATTTATTGCTCATCTTTCCAGCGGTGACCAGTTGAAAGACGCATTAAACCCTGTAGTTGCTTTAGTGGTTCTTTCAATATCGTACCTTTATTACATTCGAATTAGAAAAACTTCAGGTATTGTATAGTTAGACGGATTAGAAATCAATTAGTTTTTCATTCATTATAATATAAAAAAAAATAAGAGTCTGACTATCTGTTAGGCTCTTATTTTTTTTTGCAAAAGAATATTTACTTCACAGTTCAATAATTTATTAGCCCCTAACGTTTGTCAGATGCGGTGATGTAACTTCAGTAAAAAATAATCAAAATTCCGGAAAGAATACTTTACTGAGATTCATTTAAAATTATCACCCTGACATTTTAAATGTTCAAGGTAATGATTAAAGGCGTTATATGTATAATAATATAAACCTATACTTCAAACCGGTCAGTAGTAAATCAGGGTAAAAAGTAACGATTTCTTCTACATTTTTATTAAAACCTCTATTTCATACGTCCTATAAAATCACTATCTTTGCGTTCAAATTGGGAGTTCATTCTGAAAGTTTATAAACAGCTTACTGACTGTCACTTCTACATAATCCGATTGACTGAAACTACTGTAACTACAAAATAAATCATGATTCAATTTTTCAGAACAAACGCTCAACATCTCTATGCCGTTCAATCTAATCAGTTGCTTTCTGCAGAAGACGTCCGAAAGTTAGAATGGCTTTTTGGTGAAGCAGTACTGCAAATCCAACAAACCATTGATGGAAATTATATTGGCCCTCGCCGAGAAATGATTACCCCCTGGAGTACAAATGCCGTTGAAATCACTCAGAATATGGGAATTTCCGGCATTATTCGTATTGAGGAATTCAGGGCTTTGCCTCAAACACCTTCTATAAAAGGCAGTTTAGCATATGATCCTATGTTACAAAGGATCTATACCGGAGTGGGTCAAGAAATTTTCACCATCAACAAACTACCGGAACCAATTATTGAAATTGATGATATAGCAGCATACAGTTCGAAAGAAGGATTGGCATTAAGCAAAGATGAAATAGATTACCTGAATGGGATTGCCGGGAAAATAGGTCGTAAACTTACGGATAGTGAAGTTTTTGGTTTTTCACAGGTAAACTCAGAACATTGCCGGCATAAAATCTTTAATGGTCAGTTTGTTATTGATGGTCAGGAAAAAGAAATGTCGTTATTCAAAATGATCCGGAAGACGTCAGAAGAAAATCCAAACCGAATAGTATCAGCTTATACTGACAACGTAGCTTTCAATGCAGGTCCTACCATTGAACAGTTTGCCCCTGTAAGCGGCGACAAACCCGATTATTTCGCAACGAAAAATATAGAGTCGGTAATTTCAATAAAAGCAGAAACCCACAATTTTCCAACTACAGTTGAACCATTTAATGGTGCTGCTACCGGTACAGGTGGTGAAATCCGTGACCGCCTCGGTGGAGGAAAAGCCAGCTTGCCTATTGCAGGAACAGCAGTTTATATGACCAGTTACCCGCGTCCTGATTTAAATGGCTCAGCCAATGGTACAGAACGCCCTTGGGAAAAAGCAACTACACCCCGTAAATGGTTATATCAGACACCAGAACAGATATTGATTAAAGCATCGAATGGTGCTTCTGATTTTGGAAATAAATTCGGACAACCGCTGATTTGCGGATCTTTGTTGACATTTGAACACGAAGAAAACGGAAAGAAATACGGTTACGATAAAGTAATTATGTTGGCAGGTGGTGTTGGATTCGGCACCCGTCGTGATGCATTGAAAGGAATACCCGAAACAGGAGAAAAAGTCATAGTAATGGGTGGCGATAATTACCGTATCGGTATGGGAGGTGGAGCAGTATCTTCTGTCGAAACCGGTCAGTATGATAATGCCATTGAATTAAATGCAGTTCAACGTGCCAATCCTGAAATGCAGAAACGCGTTTCGAATGTAATACGTACTCTGGCCGAAAGCGACATTAACCCTATAGTATCCATTCATGATCACGGTGCAGGTGGTCACCTGAATTGCCTGTCGGAGCTGGTAGAAACTACCGGTGGAAAGATAGACGTTTCTAAATTACCTGTTGGTGATCCGACTTTGAGTGCCAAAGAAATTATCGGCAACGAAAGTCAGGAACGAATGGGGATGTTGATTAAAGAAAAAGATGTTGAAAAAGTACGACATATTGCTGAACGTGAACGCGCTCCCATGTATGTTGTTGGTGAGACAACCGGCGATATGAACTTTGTATTCGAACAGGCCGATGGTGAAAAACCAATTAATCTGAAACTTGACTACATGATTGGGAAACCGCCCCGTACCGTCATAACCGATCAGACAATTGTAGAACATTTTGCTCCAGTTGAAATTAGTGAAGATAAGCTTCAGGAATACATTCAAAACGTATTACAGGTCGAATCAGTGGCTTGTAAGGACTGGTTGACAAATAAAGTAGACCGTTCGATTACCGGTAAAATAGCCAGACAACAATGTGCCGGAGAAATCCAGTTGCCATTGAATGACCTAGGGGTTGTGGCGTTGGATTATCATGGAAAAGCAGGGATTGCCACTTCGATTGGGCATGCACCCTTAGCAGGACTGGTTAATCCTGAAGCAGGTTCAGTACTGGCTATAGCCGAAGCGCTTACCAATATTGTCTGGGCTCCTCTACAAGACGGACTGGATAGTGTATCATTGAGTGCAAACTGGATGTGGCCTTGTAAAAATCCGGGAGAAGATGCCCGCTTATATAAAGCAGTTGAAGCGTGTAGTGATTTTGCCTGCTCTTTAGGAATCAATATCCCTACCGGAAAGGATAGTCTGTCAATGACCCAGAAATATGATGGTGAAAAAGTATTTTCACCCGGAACTGTGATCATTTCAGCAGGTGCTGAAGTATCGGATGTTCAAAAAACAGTGGGTCCTGTTGTCGTAAACGATCTGAAAACGGCTATCTATTATATTGATTTTTCATTCGACTCCCTCAAATTGGGAGGATCGGTACTTGGCCAAACTCTTAACAGGTTAGGAGATGAAGTACCAACTGTACAAGATGCAGAATACTTTAAAGCAGCATTTGAAAGCATCCAACAACTTATCGGCAAAGGATTGATTCTTGCCGGTCACGATATATCAGAAGGAGGATTGATTACCGCATTACTCGAAATGTGTTTTGCGAATACTTCAGGAGGATTGAATGTCAAATTGGATGATATAGCCGACAATTCGTTGGTGAATATTCTGTTTTCTGAAAATCCGGGTGTGTTGATCCAGGTAAAAGAAAAAAGAACCGTAGAGAAAATATTAGAAGCAAATGGCGTAGGTTTTGCCCGCATTGCCACTCCTATAAAGGAAAGAAGACTGGAAATTTACAAGAAAAGCGATTCATATTCTTACTCTATAAACGATTTAAGAGATGTGTGGTTTAAGTCATCCTACTTGCTTGACCGTCGTCAAAGCGGAGAGATTTGTGCCAAAGCCCGTTTCAACAATTATAAAAACCAGGCGTTGGAATTTGATTTCAACAAATCATTTAATGGTAAGCTTTCGCAATTCAATTTGACCCGCGACCGTAAACCCAGCGGAGTACGTGCTGCCATAATTCGGGATAAAGGAACAAATGGCGATCGCGAAATGGCATACGCCTTGTATCTTGCCGGATTTGACGTAAAAGATGTCCATATGACTGATTTATCAACCGGTCGTGAGACATTGGAAGATATAAATCTGATTGTTTTTTGCGGAGGATTTTCAAATTCAGATGTATTGGGTTCGGCGAAAGGTTGGGCCGGTGGATTTCTATTCAATGAAAAAGCAAAATTAGCATTAGACAATTATTACAAACGTACAGACACTTTGAGTTTGGGAATTTGCAACGGCTGTCAGTTAATGATGGAACTTGATTTAGTATATCCCGAACATAATGTAAAAGCAAGAATGCTACACAACGATTCAAATAAATTTGAATCAGACTTCCTTGGATTAACTATTCCTGAAAATCATTCAGTAATGTTTGGTTCGTTGGAAGGAAGTAAATTAGGCGTTTGGGTAGCTCACGGTGAAGGAAAATTTTATTTGCCAAAATCTGAAAATGAATATCATATTATTGCTAAATATTCTTATCAATCTTATCCTGGAAATCCAAACGGTTCAGATTATGGTGTTGCAGGTATTTGTTCTGAAGATGGACGTCATTTAGCCATGATGCCTCACCCGGAACGTGCCATTTTTCCTTGGCAATGGGCTCATTATCCGAGTGATCGTAAAGCACAGGATCAAATCACTCCATGGATGGAAGCGTTTGTAAATGCAAGATTATGGGTAGAGAAAAATAAATAAGTAGATGCAGTTTTAATCTGATTATGTTTGATGTATACCGGATAAACGGTCGAACATTAAAACGATTCATTTGTTTAAATAATTTAAGATTTACAAGTGAATATACATAGTCGAAATCAGAAATGAAAAAAAAGCACCTACTAATTCTCTCATTCTTATTATTATTAATGCCCTTGATGGCGATTTCTGATGATTCAATAAAAACAGTTTTTCAGGATAGTCATTTCAGAACCCAATACAAAATAAAAGTCAAAGCTTCGGAGATCATTGCTTCCGAAATGGCGAATGATTTAATAAAGGATTTTCATAATACACCTGATAATCTTTTTAATTGGGCGCTGAAGGATTTGGGATTACAGGATAAAAAAAAGAATGATGTAATATTTATTCTAAAAACATCAAATACCGATTCCAAAACAGGAATAACACATGGTGAATTTGATATTATAGTTCCTTACTTTACAACCTTTAAAAATGTAAAAGTCGATGCATTAGTTTCAAAGACCAAATACATCAATGGTGAAATGAAAGTTTCTGCGAATATTATTTACTCCAGTTTATTATTAAAATACGCATTGGGAACTGTAACTATTGTTCAACAGAAAAATAACGAACTGCTTTTTATAACCAATGTGAGTATTAAATTCGGATGGTTTTTTAATATTTTTATTACTAAGAAACGATATAAAAGTATTGTGGAATGGAGAATCAAAAAATTTACCGAGAATTTGAAAAATGAATGTGAACACAGACAAAATGTGATATTAAACTATTGAGGACTATTTTCTCTTTAGAATAAAATTAAAAGATACATTATTTGAACTCTTAATGAAAAACCGCACTATTCTTCTTCTGTTATCACTTTCGTTTATTATTTCTTTAAAAGCATCCACATTTGATACAACATCAACAGTTTATAAAAATGGTGAATTCATCACCTACACTCAGGTTTGGGTTGATGCATCCGACAGTATAAGCAATGGGGTAACCAAAGATTTCGTTTATCAAATGCATTACAACCTTGATGCACTCTTTGGCTGGGCATTAAAAGGGATGAACTTACGAAAAGAGAAAAATGAATTGATGGTTTTCTATTTTAAATCAACGGCATATAATACCGAAACACATGTAATCAGAGGGGTTGGAGATGTAATTGTCCCCGGAGTTATAACTTTTCCGAATATAATTATCGACAGCAAACTATCGGAAAGAAAATTTTCAAACGGAAAGAGTACTGTTAATATCGATTTGCTCTATTCAGATGGATTTTTGAAAAAAATGTTTGGAACTTTTAATGTTATTCCAAAGAGTAAAAATGTTTCACTTTTCACTCTTGAAACACATATACGGTTTGGTTGGTTTTTTAATATCTTTATAACTCAAAATCGTTTTAAAAAAATCATGGAATGGCGTTTGAAAAAGTTTGTCTATAACATCAGGGATGAAGCTGAACGCAGAGAATTAAAATCAGACAATAAAAGACATTAACACAACCACAATTAAAAAGGACAACAATTAAACATTTAAACGATTATACGATTCAACACTATATATGGCCGAAACAACGTTATTAGAGAAATTAGAAGGATTACAACATAAGTTCGAAGAGATTTCGACCCTGATAACCGACCCAGCTATGGTATCGGACATGAAACGTTATGTGAAACTGAACAAGGAATACCGCGAACTGGAAAGAATCATGGATGCACAACGGGAATATAAGTTGGCTTTATCCCATTTATCAGAAGCAAAAGAGATACTCGAAACGGAAAGCGACCTTGAAATGCGTGAAATGGCAAAAGGGGAAGTTGATGAAATTGAACCAAAGATTCCGGAAATGGAAGAGAACATTAAATTGCTCTTAATACCTGCTGATCCGGAAGATAATAAAAATGCAATTGTAGAAATACGTGGAGGTACCGGTGGTGATGAAGCAGCTATTTTTGCCGGTGATTTATTTCGAATGTACACCAAATATTGTGAAACAAAAGGTTGGAAAGTAGAGGTTACGAATATCAGTGAAGGCACATCGGGAGGTTATAAGGAAGTAATCTTTACAGTCACGGGTGAAAACGTATATGGCACACTAAAATACGAATCAGGTGTTCATCGCGTCCAACGTGTTCCCCAAACCGAAACACAGGGTCGCATCCATACTTCTGCTTCAACAGTGGCGGTATTGCCCGAAATGGAAGAATTCGACTATGAATTAAAGGAGTCGGACGTACGCGTGGATACTTTTTGTTCGTCGGGTGCCGGTGGACAATCGGTAAATACGACATATTCTGCAATACGTCTTGTACATATTCCAACCGGAACCACTGTACAGTGCCAGGATGAAAAGTCGCAACATAAAAACAAAGCAAAAGCCATGAACGAACTTCGTTCTCGACTATATGCCATTGAACATCAGAAATACCTCGATGAAATTGGTTCGAAACGTAAAACCATGGTTTCAACCGGTGACCGATCGGCTAAAATCCGCACATACAACTATCCTCAGGGACGTATTACCGATCACCGTATCAACTTTACCATTTATAACCTTACTGCCTTTATGGCCGGCGATATTCAGGGGGTGATTGATCAACTGATCGTGGCTGAAAATGCCGAGAGATTAAAGGAAAGCGAGCTGTAAGTTGGTTAATTGATGATTGGTTAATTGGTTGATTGGATGATTGGTTGTGACAAAAAATAGTAAATAGTAAATGATTAAATTGTAAATATATAAAATGACCAAACAAGATCTTTTTGAAAATATTCAACGCAAGAAATCTTTTCTTTGCATAGGGTTGGATACGGATATAAATAAAATTCCAGAACATTTATTCGACGATTCGGAAGATTCAATGTTCGAATTTAATAAGGCTATTATTGATGCAACTGCCGATTTATGCGTTGCCTATAAACCCAATCTGGCCTTTTACGAAAGCCTCGGACTCGAAGGATGGGAAGTTCTTGAGCGGACTGTGGATTACATTCGCGAAAACTATCCCGATCAGTTTATTATCGCCGATGCCAAGCGCGGTGATATAGGGAACACTTCATCCATGTATGCCCGTACCTTCTTCGGCAATATGGACTTTGACTCGGTAACGGTGGCTCCTTATATGGGTGAAGACTCAGTAACCCCTTTCCTTACTTATGAAGGCAAATGGGTAACTTTGCTGGCTCTGACGTCGAATAAAGGTGCCAACGATTTTCAGTTGATGAAAGATAAAGCTACCGGTGACAGGTTGTATGAAAAGCTACTGAAGACTTCACAGAACTGGGGAACCGACGAAAATATGATGTATGTGATTGGTGCTAC
>Ga0302203_1000502_pt1 | contig 15715 bp, 6 predicted proteins | sample II_Fen_E1_1_FD_194576 | JGI IMG/M metagenome (GOLD analysis project Ga0302203, IMG submission 194576) | Peat permafrost microbial communities from Stordalen Mire near Abisko, Sweden - II_Fen_E1_2 | ecosystem: Environmental > Terrestrial > Soil > Wetlands > Permafrost | place: Sweden: Abisko...
GAGAAAATTTTACTTTTTAATCATAATGTGCCTGACGGTATCCATGCTGTCGGCATCAGTTGTCAAGACAGTAACTACTACATTGGCTGGTACTCTGAGTACAATCATCACAGTTGATGAAAGCACTACTGTAACCGATTTAACTGTCACCGGCCCCATCGATGCACAGGATTTTAAATTTATGCGTGATAACCTGACATTGCTTGCTAATATAGATTTATCCAGTGCAAGTATTGTAGCTTACTCAGGAACAAACGGTCCTCTGTCAGCATCTACCGATTATCCTGCCAACACGGTACCTAACAGTGCATTTTTGATAGGCACTCAATTGGTAACCACTCCGGGTAAGGCAAGTTTAATTTCAGTTGTTTTACCAAACTCAATAGTTGCATTTGCTGATAAGGCCTTTAATAAGTGTTTAAATCTTACTACGCTCAATATCCCTTCGTCAGTGGGGATCATTGGAGCCATGTGCTTTCAGAATTGCCAAAGTCTGGCATCTGTAACATTGCCAACGAACCTGGTAATCATACAAAACAACACCTTTCAGAATTGTTATAAAATAAAGTCAATCGAGATTCCATCATCGGTAACAACAATTAATGGCAGTGCTTTCATTGGTTGCACGGGGTTAACAAGCTTTGTAATTCCTTCGACGGTAACGAGCATCGGCTCTTCCCTTTTTTCGGGTTGTACAAATATGAAAACTGTAGTTATGTCCTCAGGTCTTACCACATCAGGGATTAGCACTTTCTTAAATTGCACTTCTTTAACCTCGGTTACTTTACCATCGAATATCACATTAATAGACCAGTATTCATTTAAAAATTGTACAGCTTTAACAGCTTTTGTTATTCCATCAACCGTTAATACTTTAGGCCAGAATTGTTTTCTGGGATGTACAGCATTAGTTTCAATAGAAATTCCTTCATCAGTTACAACCATGTCACTTGGACTATTTATGGGATGTTCCTCCATAGCTACCCTGACTTTTCAGGAAAATACTGGAACTATTGCTAGTATCGGTGGAAACCAGTCATATCAGGATTGTGTTGGTTTAAAAGAAATCTATTTAAACAGGAAATTAGTACCTTCTTGCCAGGCCTCTTTCTTCCAAAATGTAGTAGTAGGCAATGTTAAACTTTACGTTCCTGTTGCGTCACTTGCTCTGTATCAGGCTGATCCTTTCTGGAAGACCTTTCAAAGTATTTCAGTCATATCGACATCAACCGGAGTAAGTACTCAACAAGAGGATGACTTCAAAGTGTACACTACTCCGTCTGGCATAGAAGTGATTTCAACCGTTGCAAATGAATTAATAGAGGTATATTCAACATTGGGAGTTCGTGTAGCAACAACCAGTACACAGGTTGGTCCAACTTATATAGTTGTTCCCAAAGGAGCAATTTATATTGTCAGGATGGGTGGAATGACCAGCAAGGTGATCTTTTAAACGGATTTCACAGCTTGGATTGAATATTAGGTATAGAAAATAAGAAAAATAAGGTTTTTAATACAAACCAGAAAAAAAACTCTATATATGATTATAAATAATTTCCAATCAGTTAATTGGTGGGTTGAGATACAAAACAGTGTTTAATTATTCAGAAACCTTATATTTAAGGCTTTAAACCTTAGTAGAGAATCAATTAGCCCTTACCCCCAACCTTATTATTTTATTTAAAAAATGTATCAACTATCAATTAATTAGTATTAAATTTCAATTTTATGCAGTCTCCGGGTGAAGGTTCTTAATACAGAAAATGAGAGAACTACAATTAATCATATAATAGGATAAAAAAAGAATGAAAGAAGAAGAAGAAAAAAGTAGCGAATGAGACAAATTTCTCATTCGCTACAAAAAACAAACCTCTTGTTTCGGTCTGGAAAACTTGCAAGAGATAGATGGAACTAACAAACAAATTATTAATACCAATTACAAAAGTATGATTTTTAACTCAGATCACAAAAAAGGTGGTGTAATCATTGCAATCTTATTCATGTTATGTACTTGTTTCGCTGTTGAAGCGGAAGAAAATGCACTGGAAACAAAGATCACAATGACGGTAACCGACTCACCTATCGATCGAATTTTCAAAGTAATCGAGCAACAGAGTAAAGTAAAATTCAGTTATGACAACCGGGAGATGTCGAAAGTTGAAAGGTTCTCTTTAAAGCTCAAAGAAGTATCGTTGCAATCAACTCTTAATATTATTGAAAAGAAAGCAAAAGTGCGGTTCAATATTAAAGGAAATTACATTGCTGTAGCTCTGTCTAATCTTACTACCGCTGCAAATTCTGAAACTGTAGTACCAATTGAAACTGAAATACAAAAGGTAAATGTTGACTATTTACAACCCGTAAATTCAGAGGGTTTCATTACGGGAATTATTGTAGAAAAGGGAAACAATGACTTTGTGATTGGTGCAAGTATACTTGTGAAAGGGATCAACACCCTTGGTACAATAACAGCTGTCGATGGAACCTTTAGCATTAAAGCAAAAAAAGGGGATATTTTACTTATATCCTCGATCGGTTTTGCCAAACAAGAAGTCCGTGTTACAGGAAACAGCCTTAAAATAAGCCTGGCACAAACATCCCTCAATCTGGGTGAAGTAGTGGTTCAGGGTCGAAAAAATAAGGCTTCAACGAATGCATCGTTAACGGAACGGAAAGCTGCATTAGTATCACAGGATGCTATCAGCCAGGAGTCCATGGAAAAATCGGCAGCTATCAGTACCACACAGGCACTCGAAAAGGTGACCGGTGTGACTGTTGCCAACGGCAAAGACATCTCCATTAGGGGCGTTGGTGACAGGAATGTAGTCGGTCAAATTAACGGGGCACGTATTGCCAATGCCAATGCTGACAACAACAGTGTTGCAGTAGATATCATACCAGCAGGTTTGCTCGAAAATATCACTGTCTATAAAAGTATCACTCCCGATAAACCTGCTGATGCTACTGCCGGTATTATCGAGCTAAGGACAAAATCGTTTCCGAATTCAAGAATGCTTACTTTCTCAGCACAAACGGGAACAAATACTACAGTAGGATTTGGTGGTGAGATCAATTCATTTATTAACTCCGACATGGGCATCTTTGGCGAAAAGCTGAAAGACAAACAACTCAGTAAAGATTTCCTTGATCTGGCGAACCAGTATCAACCTGTAACAACCCCCACAAGGACAGGTAGTACGAGCAACACCATCAAATCTTTTTTAATGGGTGCAAATTCTTCCCCGGAAAAGATAGCAGAAGCCTATCGTATCGATGGGCTTGAGAAAAGCATTGATCCGGTACTGACAACTTCTTATAAAGCAGTCAGTCCAAACTCATCTTACTCATTAAGTTATGGTGATAAATTCAAACTCGGTGATCATCAGGAACTGGGTTTTGTTGTGGGAGTGAATTACAATTACCGCACATCAGCCGTTAGAAATGGAAAATTAAACAACTACAGCATTTATGATGGAATGGGATTACGGTATCCTTATTTCATTCCCTCCAATACAACAGCCAATCATATTGTCTTAAACCAAAAACTGACCCAACGGGAAGAGTCCGGGACTGAAAACCTGAACTATGGTGGACTTATAGGTTTGGGATGGCGGTTTGCTCCGGGCAATGAAATATCGGCTAATTATCTGACTAACCGTGGATCGAACGTTGAAGCCAACAACCTGTATGGCCGTTTTACAAGTGCCGGAGCTACACGCCCGGTGATGAATCAGGTGAACGTACTTAAGCAGGAAGAAAACAAACTAGACAACTTTCAGGCTCGTGGGACAAACAAACTGATCCCTAAAATGGATTTGTCTCCTAAAGTTGACTGGTTGGGAAGTTATAGTAAGGGAGTACAAATAACTCCTGATTATCGATTCTCCAGTGTAGTAATTGACAGCAGTTACTATGATTTTGTGAAGAACTCCCCCGTTAAAAGAGTAGATTATAACAATACTACCAATTATTTCTGGCAGTTCCTGACGGGCAGCAAACCTTCAGCAGCCATTGGTGCCACCCAGTATGACCCGAATTCACGTGCATACAGGACCCTGAATGAAGAAAATATAAATGCACAGTTTAACCTTGCCATACCATTCAAAATAAATAGACAGAAGCAGGAAGTGAAAGTCGGTTACTTTTACATGCAAAAGGACAGGGACTATACTGAAACAATCCTGAATTTACCCTCCTCTCTCCAACTCTACAATGCCGGAGGTGATCTGAACAGGATGGTGGCATTGGATAATGTAGGTATTATGAATGGAATAAAGCCAAATACAGAAGGACAGGGTTTCTCTCCCGGATTTATATACGATATTGCTAAATCTTCCAATAATTACAGCGGGAGTACAAAAGTAAATGCAGCGTATATTGCGTTGGATGTGAGTATAACGCCAACCCTTAAATTGAACGGAGGAGTACGTTTTGAGAAAACTGATATTCACGCTTTACTTGACATCAATGGAATTTCATCATTAAGCTCTGATGTGAATTACGGAAATGCAATTAACACCCCACTGATATATCCAGCTTCCTTCAATCCAACTATTGGTTATAATACCGGATTCAAACCTTATTATTCTGTGAATGTAGTTTATTCGCCAACCATCAAAACAAATATCAGAGCATCTTTCAACACAACCTTAGCCCGACCGGAATTACGGGAGTTAATGCCCATCACGCAGTATGATCCTTTTCAGTTTGCTGTTGTAACCGGTAATCCTAATTTGAAGAACCAGTTTACACAATCCTCTGAAGTGCGTTGGGAATTCTTCCCTACTACCGGAGAAGTACTCGCCGCTACAGTTTATGGCAAGATAATTTACGATCAGCTTTCTCAGGCTTTTTCGGCTGATACCCTGGGTACAAAGACTACCGGGTACACTTTCAACAATGTGAAATACTTCAATGATACAGAGAAAGGGTATGTATTAGGGACAGAATTTGAAATCAGAAAACGACTGGACTTTATTTTTGCACCTCTTGAAAATATGTACTTCGGTATGAATTTGATGATTGCCTATAGTCGCATCAAAAAGAATCCTGAACGCTTACTGGCATCAAGAACAATCGACAACTATGCTTCGGCGTATGCACCTCTTGTGGGGCAGGCACCTTACTCTATCAGCAGTTACCTGGATTATACCAGTAAAAAATCCGGTTCATCCATCACTGTCAATTTCAATATTGTAGGTGAACGACTGACACAAATTGTAATGACCGGAGAGCCTGATATTTACACTTTACCTACACCTACACTGGATATAGTGGTGAGTCAACGGTTCCTGAAAAAATGGACATTCAAGGGCTATTTGAAAAATATCCTCGACCCTTACTATCGTCAGGCGTATACCACACAAGGGAATAACGGCAGTTACTTTGGAAATAATTACTATAGAAGGGAGTATAAACGGGGTTCTGAAATTCTCATTGGTTTCACGTATGACCTGTTTTAATTTACAATCCAATTTACATAAACATGAAGAAAATAAATAAATACTTCGAATGGTCGAAGACAATAAAGAAATATCTCTTACTTGCGGTTATACCCCTCTGTTTTTATTCGTGCGCACAGAATGGTTTATTGAATGATCCATTAATGCCCGAACCTTTTGTGTCTTCATCTGTATCAAATGTACGGCTGCTGAATTTTGGGTATGATGCCGATCTGATCATCAACAACCGTATGCTTACGGATGGATTTGCTCAAAAATACTATGATGTATCCGAAGAATGGGGTATTTCTACTCCAAAACTGCCCTATTTTCCTAAAGAGGCTATCTGGCGTAAGAGCGCAGGAAGTTTCAATAAAAGTTTTTCTGGTGGTAATCCTTTCCAGGTACCTGACGAACTGATTGATTCAGGTAATATACAGGTCAAAATGGCTTTTAACTGTTACAAGAACACCATTACTACAGGAAAGGACTATCCGGATGATCTTGTTGATACATGCAGTGTGTTGGTTGCCAAAAGTACGAAAGCCTACCAGGATGTATACTTTTATCTTGGCGGAAATGATAATGATACCTATGATGTGGCAGGCAAATTAAAATGCCCCGGTTTTAAATATGCAACTTCCTCCTATTCGAAGTACAGGGATGGAAAACCATTCACTATGCAAACGAAAGTTGTTGTACGGGATATTTCAAGACCCACTGATCCGACTAAATTTAAAATACGTCTTTTAAATCTGGCTTCCATGCGATCAGGAACCAACTTAAGCGGAACAGGGAAGCTTACCTTGTGTTTTGCAGATGGGACAGCCATTATTGAAAATGTCAATCCCGGCAATGTAAGTGGTTATGTTGAATTACCCTATGGTACGCTGTATCTTCGGGTGAAAAATGAATCCGGTATTTTTCTTACTGAGAAGGTTTGGATAGCTGATCCTACTATTTTGCCCGGCTACGCTGAAGTCGGTGCACCGGCAGTAAAAGATGGGTATGCGGAACCATATACCAGCGGATTATATAATATGACTTCGGTAAGTGGAGGGTATGTATCTAATTTACCCTATTCGAGTATTAAAAGCTATGAACCAGGTGAAATATATACAGTAGTAGTTTCACCCCGCCAAACCCCGACCTATATTTCTGGAATAGGAAATCCTCCAACGTATAAAAACTGTTTTGAGTTGGTTCGCGATAACGGAGTAGTAACGAACAATAACTTTGGAAGAGTTCAGGTCTACAATGTGATGCTGGGAGTTGACAATGTTTCAGTAACATTGGACGGATTGAACAATCAAACCCTAACATACGGAAAAGATCCGGGTGCCGGCAATGCAATCATTGCTGCTGTAGGAACACATACTATTAAAGTCGTGAACACATCCACAAATCAGGAGATTTTAACTAAGCAGATGGAACTGGTACAAGGTCAGTACCTGACCCTCTGGCTATATCTGGATGATGCAGGTAACCCGGCATTAATGACCAGGAACCTTGATTTGACATTCTTTGCCACCAGTATTATTCCGAATGCTGCGGGAGGAGTGATGCAAAGATTTGCCAATGACCGGTATCTGTTGAATTTAACTGCCGATGTTCCCTTTGTGAAATTTACATCTACAACAACTGCGGCTGCAAAACCAAACTCCTATCTGAATCCGGAGAACTTCAATGGGTTGAGTACTGATGTTGACCCCCAATTGTTTTATAAAGCGAAGCCGAATAACCGTTTGGTCATGATGAATCCTACTGCTTCATCTGTCCAGACTTTTTACAGTGCTTATGAAGTAGGGGTAGGAGAGTTACACATCCAGGATGATAAATTTCTGACTATGTCTTCTTTAAACGGAAATCTGTTTGCAACTTACTACAATGTGGTAAAGCCTTCAAATGTGAGTCTCAGTACCGGTTATATGGAACAAGGCATCTATACAATAGCCCTCATTGGCAGGAAAAGTGCAGCGCCCGGAACTGCGGATGCCTTGCAGTTTGTAGTTTTTAATCATACAAAATAGAAATTGAAATGAAAATAAATAAAATCAGGTTCTTCATACTGTTACTTTTAACAGCAGCATTATGCTCTTGTCAAAAGGATCCTTCAGAACCAATTGCAAATGCTGCGTATGTACGTTTTTTTAATGGAATAACTTATTATGCTGCTTTTTCTACAACGGCGTCTTCAAGCGAAGATATGGAATATTATAAAGCCACTAATTTTACGGGACAGACAGGATTAACAAACTTCTATGGATATACATCCACCTCTCTAAATGAAGTGAATATTCCGGCAAAAGCAAATGAAATTTTACCTTCACCCCTGGTAGCTATATTTATTGACCCAACACTTGATGCTAACGGACTCCCTGTAAGCGGCTTTTTATGTGGTGACTTTATAGGTGTACAGAACCGGTATTATCCTCCACAGCCTTACAATTTAGGTGATCCGGAAAAGTACATTCAGTATGATTATCCCGGACTTAGCAGGGTAGAGCGTGCCCCCGTTTTCAATCATGTTGATTTAGCCGGTTATGTGAGGGTGCCTTCGGGGAAGCATCGTGTCATGGTGGTCTATCGTCCATTATATACAGGAGCAGAAGATCCAGTCGCCATTTTGGCTGGTACCCTGGCTATTAAAAACCGTTCAGCCTACACGGATCTTTCCCAGGGGGATAAAATGTCTGTACTGAATGGTACCCAGTTGAAGGATGTGGTGATCGTAGACCAGGAAATTGATTTTTCTGCTGCTAAAGCCTATACACTTAAATTGATTGACGATTCTCCCTTTAACTTGCAACAGTTCGGAAATCTGTCGGGTTATCTTTATTCCCAACTGACAGTGCCACAAAATTACAAACTACTCAGCAGAGAGGAAAACTTCAAAGATAGTAACGGAAACGATCTTGTAAAGGACTCCTTGTATGTGCGGGTGATAAATCACACGAATGACCCTTTGATTATGCCTGATGAGTTCGATGTATACCATCGGATAGCCTGGTATACAAAAAATGACGTGAAGTGGTTTGCAAGTATGGGAAAATGGGTCGACAGGGATCGTCAGTCTTCCACTGGATCTTCTTCGTCCTACAGACGATATTCCCAATTGATAAAGGTTGCAACAGTCAGTGGCAGATTTAATCAGGGTGATGTTCCATTTATTGGCATTCCATCCATACCCATGGACTCCCTCTTGTTCCCTGATGGATCGTATATGATTAAACCAACCATTACAAACGAGGACTTCCTACCAACATCATCTGCTATCTTTTCGTCCACTTTTGGTAATGTAACATTGTATTCAAAGCATCAGATTTATTTAGTAAAAAAGGGGACTCCGCTTATTATCAATTCTACGGCTGACCTTAATCCTGCAAATAACCCAAATCTGATTGCTGCCATTGATTGCTGTCCGTTGCAAATTACCGAATACCTCAGCAACGGAAGTTATCAGACTAAAAACGTAGTCAATACCATAGAAATTAATTCCAGATACAGAACGTTTAATAGTTTTGATGCCTATAACTTTTTATCTTCTGCAAATAATATCAGGTTGACGTTTATACAAAACTTAATACGTTAAATCACAAAAATAAAAAAAATGATGAATAATAGAATTAAAATGTTGTTTTTGTGCTTAATGATGCTTATTATACCTTTTAGGATACCGGCTCAGAAACTCTCAAAAGTAGCTCCGTTAAATACAGAAAATAGTAAAAGCAAATTATACAAACCCATGGATGTTACAGGATATGACATCCCATATGGTGCTTCAATTTCAGAAATCCTGAAGAATCGGATTACTTCTCTCTCTGTTGCCGAAATCAATACAAGCAAATTCAATATTTATACCAGTGGATTTAGCGGTACCCTGACCAATAACAATAAGTTAGGAAACAATCCTGCCCTTGGGTCAGAAGTTTATAACTACAATGTGGGGGGGCTGTTTAGTTTTCCACTCATATCAAACAAGCTTGTATTGGGTGCCAGCGTAGATTATAAGTCACGTCAGGACCTGACACAAAACGGAGTAGGGTCTGATGCAACTTCAAAAATACTAACTGCTCAGGACGCTGCAGCTATTTCAGGGTTTATAAAGTCAAAGGGAATTGATGCCGGCGTATACAACGATTTGACCACCTATAATAATCAGTTAAATGCTCAGTTAAACCTGTTATATTATCTTACAACAAACCATATCATTAATATTAATGTAAAGTATGGTAACGAGGAAGGATCAGTATTGAACAGGGATGATGTTAATTTTCGTTTTGGTGACCTGTCCTACCTGGAGAAATCAAAAAGTCTGAAAGCAACTGTAGAATTGACAAGTCTGTTTAATGATATTCTTAGTAACAACTTTAAAGCAGGTTCTTTTTCAGATGAAAAGTCAAGGATGTCTTCAGGAAATCCAAATATACCTCAAATGCAAATCGAAGGACGCACACCGGGCACTATGATTTTCCTGGGATCTGACAGAGATGCAACGGTGTATGATGTAAACAGGAAGGGTATTTTTGTCGGTAACAACTTTAATATCCGGAACAAGAGAAATGACCTCACAATCGGAACTTATAACGAGTTTCTGAATGTGGATTATAATTACATGAACTCCTACAATGGACGTGTAGATTACAGAGCCTGGACAGATGGAGTGCAGGGCTCAGGAATTGAACCTTTTCTGGCAATGAATCCTTACAAGGTTCGTGGGAGCTTTAATTTCACAGACAACAGTCACGAATATCTGTTGGCACATCCATCGGCTCAGTTTCAAATGAATAATTTGTCACTCTATGTTCAGGATGAGATCAAATTAAGTTCCAGGCTAAAGATAACACCTGCTCTTCGGTTAGAATGGACTATGATTCCGAATAAGCCCGATTTAACTTCTAAATTAAAGACTGTGATTTCGGATAATAATATGTATGGACAATATGCAACGTATCAATATACACCAGTATCGCATATCAATAACGATTATCTGAATAAACCTTCCATTTCGCCACGTGCAGCCATTGAATGGGATGCCCCTGTGGGTAACAGTTCTTTAATAATAAAAGGTTTGACAGGTTTGTTTATAACTCCCCTTCCGTTGGGAATCATTGCAGATGCCTTTATCAATAGCGGCAAAGTAGTTGGAAATTACGATCAGAACATTTCCAACAGTACCTTCCAATCCCTGGATAAACTTTACAGTCCGGGAAATAATGGAATCGTTAATTTTGCACAACTGAACGGACAGACCGTTAATAACCCTCTTACGGGAACAACACAGGTAAATTTGATTGACAACAACTTCCAATTGCCTACAAACTGGAGCAACTCATTTTCTGCCGACTTCAATAACAACGAAGGATTCAGGATGAAGTTTTCAGCGATGTGTTCTTTCGTAATGACAGGTATGATCATTCAGCAAATCAATACGAAGGATGATCCGACTTATTACAGTTCTGATATTCTTACCCGTGTTCAACCTATCTATTCGGGTAGCAAGATTGACAGCCGTTTCTCAAGCATTTATCTATTGACGAACCAAAATGCAGGAAAGGGTTACAATTATAGTCTCTCACTGGAAACAGGGTATGATTTAAATAAACAGCTTTCACTGGAGGGTACTTATCGTTTTGGCGAAGCAAAAGATTTGATGACCTTCAGCCGTTCAAGCATGGAAGGAAACTGGCAGTATAATCCTTCTCTAATTCCAAATGCCCCAAAACTTGCCTATGGTAACGATGATATTCGTCACAGGTTTAGTGCTTCTGTAAACTATAAACTCAATTCAAAAATTGGTAAAACCAATTTTAAACTCAGCTTTTTAGGAAATAGTGGTCTGGCATATACCTATGGTCTGACAAACTACTCATTGCAGAATAGTGGTCAGTATATAAACCTGATTTACACACCAAAAACAGGTGAAACAAAAGATTTCTTTTTGAATGCCGAACAGGCAAATGCTTTTGACAGGATGGTGAACAATGACAGCTATCTGAGCACACGTAGAGGAAATTATACTGAACGCAATGCCTGCAGAACTCCATGGAGTACTCAACTGGATATGGGAATTTCTCACACTGTGACCATCCATAAACAGTCAATTGTGATTGCCCTTGACATTGCCAATATTTCAAACATTATCAATCCGGCCTGGGGCGTTCAATACTTTGTTCCCGGAACATTTGGTGCAACAGCCAACCCGGGTTTAAATCCCGTTATGAATAGTCAGAACAAGCAAATGACCCAAAACGGGAATCCTGTTTATGAGTATATAGAGGGTGCTAAACCTTACAGCATTAATTATTTCACTTCCCGATGCCGTCCGCAACTGGCAATTAAATACACATTCTAAAACAAAGAAGTATGAAAAAGTATATAAAAACAGCATTCTATGCAAAAGCAATTGGCACAATTGGGTGCACTATATTTTGCCTTTTGCTGAACTCATGCTATAATGAAGAAATCATCACCGATGTGACTTCCCAACCGAAGGTTTCAACAGATGGATTGCCGGTGGTCAACAACATTAGTCCGCTTCAAATCATGACAGATGACACGGTAACCATTCAGGGTGTCAATTTTGGGAAAGACATTCCTTCTGTTGAAGTCATCTTTACTGATTCTGCAAGCAAAGTCATCACGTTATCGGGTTTGATATACAGCGTTGACAGTGCTTTCATAAAAGTCAAGGCACCTCAGATCACCGGAACAGGATTTATTACTGTAAAAGTGAATGGTAAAACTGCAATCAGCAATCAGTACTATACTCAAAGTCAATGGAAAAAGATCGCCGGTTGCCCGGTAGAAATGCAACAAAGATCGTATGCAAGTTCATTTGCCATTGGTGATGTGATCTATTTTTGTGGTGGTGAAAGCGTGCCACCAAAGGTAGGTCTTTTATCGGCTTACTATCACGACCTGTGGGCTTATGATACTAATTCAGGACAATGGTCCCAACAAGCAGATTTCCCGGGAACAGAACGTAGTCATGCCGTATCCTTTGTAATAAACGGAAAGGCCTATGTTGGAACAGGATGTAAGTTCACATACACTCAGAGTGTAAACTCCGTATTGTCATTGACTGCTATCAAAACATTATTCAAGGATTTTTACGAATATACTCCTTCAGGCAATAGCTGGAGGAAGATAGCCGACATAAATATTCCTGATGCAGGCAGAATTGATATGTCCTCTTTTGTTTCGAATGGTGATGGCTATGTTGGTCTGGGTCTGGTGGAAAATGCCAATTCAGGAGTAGCACAAAAAGATTTCTACATGTACAGTGTCGCTTCAAATACCTGGATAAAGCTGGCTCCAACATTTCCGGTTGCTGTGTGGGGTGCATTTTCGTTTGTCATAAATAGCCAGGTATATGTTGGTGGTGGTATTGAAACGACCATCTCAAACACTGTGTTAGCTTCCTTCAAGTTGTATGCCTTCAACCCTGCAGGTACCACCACCGCAACCATGTGGCCGGTAAAATCAACTATTTCTACGGCTATTGCTAACCCTTCTTTGAGAATCCGGTCCACCGGGTTTATCAAAGATGGAAAATGTTACCTTTCTCAATCCAACGCCTACATAAAGGTAAATGATAATAGTCAATTCAGAAACGCAAATCAAGCCGGCACACCTTACTTATACGATCCGGCTGGCGATAGCTGGAGTATTCTTCCCGCAATACCTGCTTCCATGACTAATTGCGGTGCGATCCCATCAAACGGACTTGCAACAGACCTTGCCGGAAGTGGTGGTGGCGGAGTCGGTGTTTCAACTGCAACCAGAGCTTTCTATTATGGTCGTTTCCATACCCTTTGGGAGTTTATGCCCTGAATGAAAAAAAACATCTTGTAGAAATAATACTTGTTTGCGAATATAATTATGGTAGATAGTTGTTTAGTTGTTAGTTTAATTTAGGATAAGTAAAGCCGTCTTGATATCAAGACGGCTTTCTGATTTAATGCATGGAACTATTTAAAGCTTGACAATCACTGGTAGTTTAATAGCTATCACAGTTAAAAAAAACAGTACATTTGTACTTCGTCTCAATATGAACGAACTACTACAAATATGTGAAACATTTTGTCGGTAAAACAACTGAATGAAATAGAATAAAATAGAGGCATGAAATTGCTTTGTCATATTAAAGTCACGACACCCTTTTAAAAAGATTGGTTTGCAACTATCCACTGCAATTAGGTATATTTTATCAAAATCCTTTGATAAAACAATAATGTCAAGATCAATCACTTAATTAAAAAAAAACAATAGGCGCAATGAAACGTATTCTTATAACCGGAGCAACCGGAAATGTTGGGAGTGAAGTAATTCGATTCTTAATGGAAGTGAACACATCAAATGAAATCACAGCAGGTGTTCGGGATGTCAATAAAGCAAAAGGACAATTCAAGAATTTTGTAAATTTGAAATACGTTTGTTTTGACTTTGAGAATCGGGATACATTTGAAGAATCATTTACTGGAATTGATTGTATTTTCCTGTTGCGGCCTCCACAAATATCAGATATCGATACCTATTTCAAACCTCTTATCAATAAAATAAAGGAAAAGAACATAACTGAAATCGTTTTCTTATCTGTCCAGGGAGCTGAAATAAGTAAAATAATTCCGCATAATAAGATTGAGAAATTGATAACAGAGTCAGGTCTTAATCATATTTTTCTGAGACCGAGTTATTTTATGCAAAACCTCACCACAACTTTGTTACAAGATATACAGTTAAAACGTAGAATTATTCTACCTGCCGGTAAAGCAAAGTTCAACTGGATAGATATAGAAAATATCGGAGAGATCTGCGCTATTCTGCTGGACAGATTTCCTGATTTTAAAAATCAGACCATTGAACTCACAGGATATGAGAATGAGAATTTCTATACTGTTGTAAATCTAATAAACAAAACTGTTAGAAATCCGATTTCATACGAAAGTGTAAACCCCATTAAATACTATGTTTTAAAGAAAAAAAGTGGTATAGACAAGGGACTTATAATGGTAATGATTTTGTTGCATTTCTTACCTCGATTTCAGAAACTTCCGAAGATTTCAAATGTATATGAGAAGTTAACCAGTAAAAAACCCACTACTTTAACTGAATTTATTCAAAGAGAAAGTTATAAATTTATGATCGATTGAAAGTTCACAGATTATAAACTTACATGGTTGCAGTAAAACCATAAAACATCTTTCAATAAGTACTAACAGAGCTTCATAAAAATTTGTTTTTTTGACATTTATGCCTGTTTATGATGTTTGTTTGATACATATCTGTGAAAATATCTTGTTTAACAAATAAAGAATCATTTTTGTAAAAACGTCGAATTACTTCTTGCATTTGTTTGTATAGGAATCATATCCTCAATTCTGGGAGTTCATGTTTTTTTTCCAAGTTCAAAACTAATACTTTTTATTTGATAAAAAACTTAAGTCAATTTTTTGATTAGTCACTCACTAAAATTAATTGATTGAGTTTTCCAAAAAAATTTTCTATATAAGAAGCTGATTATCCAAATATATAAGAACTCCTTAGCAAGCTATATCCACTTCATCATATTATTTCCACTTTACAATCAAACTGCATTTCATTCAGCTGGTTGCTTTTCCCTCACGTTTAAAACCTTTCAAAATTTTTCAAGTCCACTTAAAAAAACATTCATTGAAATTCCATTCATTAGCCACGCATTATTCCATTAAATCCAGTCATCACCAATTTCAAATTCAAAAACATTTTCAAAGGCATATTTCCTCCATTGAGGAGTGTCCACAAAAATAAATGACTTATAACAGATTGGTAAGTTTATACACTTAATCAGTGCGTTATCCAGGCGTACCTACAAAACGAAACTAATGCCCGGAATTGAAAACCAGATACAACTTTTATGCATGTTTATTTTTGCGTGAAGCATAAAAGTTATAACAGGTTTTCAATGGGGACATTGGACACGACACATTTTTTTATCGCCTGGCACTTCGAGCCCCGGTACCCACTCAAAAAAATGCGTTGTGATCGAGTTTGATAATGTTGAAAAGTAAGAATAATTTTTAAGAAATAATTCTTACTTACTTTTTATAATTCGGCTAACGTAAAAATTATTTCCTGCTTTCCAACATTTAAATACTTTCAATGATTATGTTTTATGTTTTAGTTTTGAGATAAATGCCCCAAAACAATATGCCCGTTTTTTTGAAACTTCATTTCTGGAAGCAAAGAAAACAGGCAAACTGTTTTTTAATAGGGACAGTGGATAAACTACA
>Ga0302203_1000510_pt1 | contig 15650 bp, 11 predicted proteins | sample II_Fen_E1_1_FD_194576 | JGI IMG/M metagenome (GOLD analysis project Ga0302203, IMG submission 194576) | Peat permafrost microbial communities from Stordalen Mire near Abisko, Sweden - II_Fen_E1_2 | ecosystem: Environmental > Terrestrial > Soil > Wetlands > Permafrost | place: Sweden: Abisko...
CCGAGGCTATTGAACATTTGACCCAATGGGTTCACGAGGGTAGAATAGATTTCACAGAATCCATTATATCTGGTTTTGACCAGTTGCCTACTGCCTTTATCGGATTATTCAACGGTGAAAATATAGGTAAAATGATTGTGAAAATTTAAATACAATTCATTAAACCGGAATAAATAATCCCATACCCTTTTAGAGAGGTATGGGATTTATTGCAATATTAGTACCTGTCTGAAAAATAAAAGAAACGAATGTAAATTTAATTTTGTTGCCCCTAACTTTTAAATAAGATGTAATTTACAATCATCTCGTAATCTATTCAGCTCAAAAAGAACCTATTTCGCTAACTACTCTTAACATTCCCTTTAGGGGCTTGGGGTCATTTATCCAACCTGATAATTTTATATACCACCATGATGTCATTAAAGTCGTTGTATTTATTATCTGATTGATCCAGCTCTTCAAAAGTATATTTACCCGCATATTTCAACCTGATTTTATCAATCATTTTAGAACCGGTAATAAAATACCCTTTGGCAGGCAATTCCTTTTCAAAGTTTCTAAAATGATTGCCTGTATAGAAATTCAGTCCGTACATATTTGGAGATTCTGACAAGTCATTGATCACATAGGTGTTGCCTTTCAGGTCGTACTTAGCCTCAATCTTTTCGGCAAAGGGACGGGACGAATAGGAATCTTTGAATACCGGAAATACGGATGCTTCCAGATAAACCTGAAAACAAATAAATAACCCCATTATCCCGAAAAGGGTAATATATGAAACCTTTCTTTTCCCGAGCAACAAATAGCCTATACATGCAGTAAGCAATACAACCCACATAGTCATGGCCAGCAAGGTAGGATTCATAAATTCAACAGAGAATGTCTTCACATCATGGAGCGTCCTGGCGTCATGAAACAGGGACCCTGCAAAACCTGATAAATCAACAAACCGGAAGATAAACTGAAGTAGCAGGACTATTCCCGATAATACAAGGATGATCGAACCAATCCACTTAATGAATTTAGGTTTGGCTTCCAATGCCCATTCAAATAATAGGGTTAGCAAATAAGCTGCAAACGGATAGGCAGGCATAATATACACGCTTCTCTTGGATGTCGGAATGGCATAGAAAGTAAGTATTACTACCACAGAAACCATGCTGAATAAGGTAAGCTTATCCATAGCCGCGAGCTTTTGCCAGAATAAAGATTTCTGAGGTTTGAAGCCTTTGAACAAGCCTTTGAACGATATGCCGATTGCACTGAATATAAGCAGGAACGACCAGGGTAAAAATCCAAGAATAATGGCAGGAATATAATACCAGAAAGGACCTTTATGACCTAACTCATATGAAATACCAAGTGATTTGCTGTCCCCACCTAAGAATCTGCCGAAGTTCTCAGCATACACGATGTTTAAAAAATGAGTTCCCCCCTGTTGATATGCCAGCACATACCAGATGAGGAGTATCGCCAGAGCCGGCAATGCTACAAACAGATTCTTATAAATGATTTTCCACATGGAATAACGTTGCAGTATCAGCAAATAGATTCCAAAAACCAGGCATGGCAGGATAATTCCCACAGGCCCTTTTACCAATGCTGCTCCACCCAGGAAGAGCGGTATAAGAAACGGATACCCTTTCAGCCCTTTCTCCTCCCAACGGAACAAACTGATCAGGGCTCCTATCATAAAAAAGGCAAGCGTCATGTCAACCCTTGCTTCAATACCCGAGCGATGCATTTCAAAACTGGTTAGCAGGATTAGTGATGCCAGTGCTGCCAATGAGCCGGATTTCCGCTTATAAAGCAAGGTAAAGAACATCATGGTTATGCCTATCAAACCCAATGCAGAAGGCAGGCGGGCGGTTGTTTCGGTTACATGTCCGGCAGGCAGGGAGAATGCAGCAATAAACCAATGCATAAACGGTGGCTTGTACGCCACTTCGTCCGCATAATCGGCAGGCAGTACCCAGTTGCCCGTATTCAGGATGTACGTTGCTACCGTTGCTTCCCGCGGTTCTCCCTTTACATAGAATTCCCCCATGGTAATCCAGGGTAACGTTAACAACATACTAATAAGCAGGATAAGCAGATGCGGATACTTTTGATAGATAACCTGGAATGAGTCAGTTAATTTGTTCATTTCTTTTTCGTTAATGGAGTTCAAAGATACTAAAATAGCTCTTAAAAACAAAAATGTGTAGAAAGGCTATTTGTATTTATGAAAAGAGCGTTTCTCCGGAAAAATGTGATAAAAAAATGTTTTTTCAATATGTATAAAATGCAATAAATTAATGTTATATATACATTTCGTTTGTGTGAAAACAGAAAATAAATAGGGACTAAATATAAATAGTCAAAAATATTAACCGGATAGTCACGTTATTTGCAATATATCCCTGTTTCCTAAATATGGTAGGGTCATTACTTCATAGTATAGAGTGACTTTCGAGGGGCTTGCCTGGGGGTTGCCTGGGGGTTGCCTGGGGGTTACCTGGGGGTTGCCTGGGGGTTGGGAGGGGTTTAGCTCTCTGAGCCCCCAGGTAACCCTCTCGAAAATCTATCCGATTTCCCTTTATATCTAAAACGAAAGGTTGACAAGATGTATTGAAAGCATAATCTCTTTTTTGTACCTTTGCACCCGGATAAAAATATTTAAAAGGAACAGATGGAATCAAAAGACCTGCCTATTGCGTTAGGGACAGAAAAAGTAGGGAAATTACTGATGCAATATGCCATTCCGGCGATTATTGCCATGACGGCTTCGTCGTTGTACAACATTACTGATAGTATTTTTATTGGGCATGGCGTGGGTGCACTGGCAATTTCAGGACTGGCGCTTACGTTTCCGTTGATGAACCTGGCAGCTGCTTTCGGGTCGTTGGTAGGGGTGGGAGCTTCTACACTGATGTCCGTAAGGCTTGGGCAAAAGGACTACGATACGGCGAATAAGATTCTGGGGAATGTATTTATCCTGAACATTATCCTGGGACTTGCCTATACTGTGGTGGTGTTGTCATTCCTGGATCCGATCCTCTATTTCTTTGGGGCAAGTGATGCTACCCTACCTTATGCGCACCAGTATATGGTGGTTATCCTGCTTGGCAATGTGGTCACGCACATGTTCCTTGGCCTGAATGCCTTGCTTCGTTCTACAGGACGTCCTCAAAAAGCCATGTATACCACACTTTGTTCGGTACTGATAAATGTTATATTAAATCCTCTGTTTATTTTTGTATTCAAATGGGGTATTCAGGGAAGTGCTTTTGCTACTGTCATTTCTCAAGTCGTAATGCTTGTATGGCAAATCAATATCTTTAGCAACAAGAAACATTTTATTCACCTCAAAAAAGGAACATTCCGCCTGCAGCGTAAGATTGTTGTCGATTCAATGGCTATCGGATTATCTCCTTTTTTAATGAATGCTGCTTCGTGCGTAATCGTCGTACTCATTAATCAAGGTCTGATTCACTACGGTGGCGATTTAGCTGTTGGTGCATATGGAATTGTAAACAGGGTAGTCTTTCTTTTTGTGATGATTGTTATGGGAATCAATCAGGGTATGCAACCCATAGCCGGATATAATTTTGGTGCCGGTCATTATGATCGGGTAACCGAGGTACTGAAGAAAACTCTTTTCCTGGCAACAGGTGTCATGACGCTGGGTTTTCTTATCGGAGAATTTTCACCACATGCAGTGGCATCGGTCTTTACTACGGACAAGACTTTGATTAATATGGCTTCCGAAGGATTGCGCATTGTGATTGTATTTTTTCCTATTGTCGGATTGCCCATGGTAACAGCCAACTTCTTCCAAAGCATTGGCATGGCAGGAAAAGCTATATTCCTGTCGTTAACGCGCCAGTTAATATTTTTACTGCCTTGCCTGCTTATTCTTCCGATGATATTCGGATTGAAAGGAGTCTGGTACAGCATGCCGGCAGCAGATCTGGCCTCCAGTGTGATATCAACATATCTGCTGGTTTCGCAGTTTCGAAAGTTCAGGAAGCCTGTTGTTGTTTAAATGTTCCGTGTTCAGCGTTCTGTGTTGAATGGATTGTCTTTTATCTAAAGTCTTTGTTCTTTTATCTTTTATCTAATGTCTTTGTTCTTTTATCTAATTCAAAAATATAACTATCATGAATGAAAAGTTTGTAATAAACATAGGCCGTCAACTGGGTAGTGGGGGCAGGCAGATAGGTGAGAAGCTGGCTACACGCTTTGGTATCGCTTTTTATGACAAAGAACTGATACAGCTTGCTTCGAAAGAAAGTGGTCTGGGAAAAGAGTTCTTTGAAAATGCGGACGAAAAGAAAAGCCATAGTATTATCGGAGGGTTACTCGGATTGCGCACCAATATCAGCAACGAAGTGTATGTAAACAATTATTTGTCGAACGAAACTTTCTTTAAAATACAAAGCGATATTATCCGTGAACTGGCAGAAGAGAAGTCATGCGTATTCGTAGGCCGTTGCGCCGATTATATTCTACGGGATCATCCCCGTTGCATAAATGTATTTATTACTGCCGATACAAACGATCGTGTGAAACGTGTTGCCCTGGATAAAAACATTACTCATGAGAAGGCGCAGGAAGTAATTGAAAAAACGGATAAAAAACGTTCGGAATATTATAACTATTTCAGTAATAAAACCTGGGGAGTGGCTGAATCGTATCATTTATGCATTAACTCTTCCGTACTTGGTATCGATGAAACAGTGGATTTTATCAGTCAGTTTGTAAAACAACGATTGAAATAAATTCATGGCTTTAGATTATAAGGTGACTAAGTGAATTATTTGAATTAGGGTAGAGCTATGAACTGCCTATGTTTAAGAACTGAGTATAAATTAAAACCCGCTGTAAGTCAAACTTACAGCGGGTTTTTTAATTCCCCTTCAGGGGTTAGGGGTTCTTTTACATTCCAAAGCTGAATACAGCGATTTGATTGTAAATGGTACTGAACAGACCAACCAGTAGGATACCCAATGTACAAAGGATAAAACTGATTTTTACAGGTACATCGCTTTTTACCACTTCTATCGGGTTTTCGCTTTTATTCAGGAACATGGATTTGATTACCAACAGGTAGTAATACAAAGATATGATCGTATTGAGCAACGCAATAAATACAAGTACATAAAATCCCTGTTGTGCTGCAGCCGAGAATACAAAGAACTTGCTGAAGAATCCTGCAAAAGGAGGAATACCTGCCAGGGAGAACAAGGCAATCATCATGACAAAACTCAGGCGTGGGTTCGTCTGGTACAATCCGTCGTAATCGGACATGTTCACTTTCTTAGTCTGGTTTTCAATTACGGATATTACACCGAATGCTGCCAGATTGGAGAACATATATACCAGCACATAATATACCAGGGAAGTCATTCCGAGGGCCGTACCGCTAATAATTGCGAGCAGGATATATCCGGCCTGGGATATGGAAGAAAATGCCAGAAATCGCTTTAAATTCTGTTGACGGATGGCAAATACATTGGCAACAGTGATACTCACTACAGCCAGGCCATAAAGAATCGGTTGCCATTGTGTGATCAGGTTACCGAATACTTTGATTAGCAGGGTGAATAATACAAATACGGCAGCACCTTTTGAAATCACCGAAAGGTAAGAGGTAATATTGGTCTGTGCACCTTCGTATACATCCGGTGTCCAGAGGTGGAAAGGTACCAGGGATATTTTGAAAAATAATCCTACCGAGAAGAATACAAATGCCATAATCTGTAAAGGTGTTCCGGTGATCAGTGTAGCAAGGTCGCTGAAATAAAGCGTTCCTGTTGAACCGTATATCAGTGACATGCCGAACAATGAAATGCTGGAAGCAAATACTGCTGACAGAATGTATTTGGCACCTGCTTCAGCCGATTTATGGTTGTATTTATCAAAAGCCACCAGGGTAGCCATAGGAATAGATGCTGTTTCAAGTCCGATAAAGAACATCAGGAAGTTCCCGGCAGAGATCATGAAATACATTCCCAACAAGGTAGACAAGGTAAGGAAATAGAATTCACCCCTTTTAATGCGGTTGGCATCTTCGTTCAGGAATTTATGTGCCTGAAGCAGTACAATCAGTGTCCCTACGTTCAGGATTGTTTTTACATACGTCTGTATAGGTACATATTGATACATGCCCCCGGCAATAGAGAATGCTTCACGTGGAATGCAGTTAAGCAGGGTATGTGCGGCAAAGAGTACAAGTGCCACCGGTTGAAAATACTTCAATCCTTTTTCGCCTGCGAATATATCGAAAACCAAAAGGATAACCATCACCGCCAGCAGTGAAAATTCTTCGCTCATTTGTAAAAAACTACTGTAATCCATATAATCTTGAATTGTTGAATCCCTTTAAATCAGGGAGTTTATTTTTATAACTTTAGAAAAGTTTATTTGATAATTTGTTGAACTTGTGAATTTCAACTTTAAACTTCAAAGCTTTCAAACTTTTTCTATTTAATCTTCAATCAACTAATTAACCAATTAACCAATTAACTACTTAACTAATTGACCAATTACCGGAAGCACACTGGCATGAATTATATTTGTAATCCAGAAAGGTGCAGAACCAAGTGCGAACATAAAGAACAACAATGTCACCACAGAGATTCTTTCATACCAGGTGGCATCTTTCAAATGTTCAAAATGCTCATTATTTATTTTACCCAATAAGAATTTACCAACCATACGTAAAATATATACGGCTGTAATCACAATTGAACTACAGGCAAGAACGGTCAATACACGGTGGAACAGATCAGTATGCTGGAATGCACCAACAAAGATAGTCATTTCAGCTACGAAGCCGCTTAGACTTGGTAATCCCAGTGAACCTAACCCTGCAATTACAAAACATACACCCAGGAAAGGAATTACTTTCATCAAACCACTCATTTCAGTGATTAAACGGGTATGTGTCCTTCCGTAGATCATTCCGATCAAGGCAAAGAAAAGGGCTGTTGTTAAACCGTGAGAAAGCATTTGCAGGATAGCACCTGTTGCAGCTGTTTCGTTCATCATCAGGATCGCAAAGAGTACAAGTCCGCAATGGCTAACCGAAGAATACGCATTTATATATTTCAGGTCGGTTTGGTGAATGGCGGCAAATGCCCCGTATACCACACTGATACCTGTTAAGATTAAAAAGATCCATGCCAGTTCGTGAGCAGCCTGTGGCATCAGGTACATGGCAACACGGAAACAACCGTATCCTCCCAGTTTCATTAATACGCCTGCATGCAACATGGATACGGCAGTAGGAGCGGAGGCATGACCATCAGGTGACCATGTATGGAAAGGAAACATAGCACCCAGTACTCCAAAACCTGTAAAGGTAAGCGGGAAGAAGTAATACTGCATTTCAATTGGAATCTTCATCTTGGCTATTTCCAGGATATTCATGCTGGTTGCACCCGAAGTATAATAGATACCTAAGATACCAACTAATAAAAGTGCAGAGCCACCCATCAACATCAATGTCAGCTTCATGGCAGCATATTCTTTTTTACCCGTTCCCCAGATACCAATCAACAGGTACATAGGAATCAATGCTATTTCATAGTACATGAACATGGTAAACAGGTCGGTGGATATAAAGAATCCGTAAACACCAATTGATAACAGGCTATACCACAAGAAGAATTCCTTAGGTAGCGGATCGATCTTCCACGAAGCAAATACGCCTGTGAAAACGATAATGGACGTAAGGATAAGCATAGCTACCGATATGCCATCTACACCAACCGAGTAGTGGATATTGAAAGGAGCATACCACACTGTATCTGCTGTAAACAGCATGGTGGCAGTATCACCTGCTGCACGCCCGACAAAGTACATGTAGGCCAATACTCCCGATAATGTCATCAAAAGTATTGCTCCGGTAGTCATGACGGCCAATAATTGCTTGCGGTTGTTTGATAGGAACAAGCCCATCATCATTAAAGCCGGAATAAGTACGAATAAGGATAAAAAGTTCATATATAAAGAATTAATATGGAATTTACAGTTGTTTAATAATAAAGAGTATTCTTTTGAGATTGTTGGATAATAACCCGTAAGCATTTCCTTCAATCAATATTCAGTTACAAAAAGTTATTTATTAGTTTTAGATATTCCAATTCAATTCAGAATTCTAATATTACAATACATTTTTATCTCCCACCAGTAATAATTCTATAAAAAGCTGGAGTATTATGTTTTAAATAATTCCCCGAAATAATTGAAAAAAATATAATTATTATTGGAGCTGTTATATAGTTTAATAATGAAACAAATTCATTTTTCCCTAATAAATAAAAAATCATTTTTATCAGGAAAGGCAAAGCAGGTATATGAAAAGCATAAATAAAGAATGAAAATGAGAAAATGCCATAATATTTGGAAATACTCAAGTCTTTATTTTTAAATAAAAAATCATATAAACTCCAGATTGCTATAATACCAGTAATTATACAAGCATCATTTAAAAGGTTTAATATAATTTGATTCTGAAAATACAGATACAACAGTGTAACCTTAATAAATATCAAAACGAACCAAAATCCAATATAGATCCAATATCTTTTAGAAAAATCATTTAGAAGGATCGTTTTTTTATTAATACTTAGATATGCTCCGATAAAGAAGAATAACAAAGATGTATTCGATAAAATTACAAAATCAAAATCGATAACCCATGTAATAAAGAAGATGACTATCGAAATTAATTTTAACCCTTTGATTAACCAATATATAAAAGGCGAAATAAAAGTAAGTACAATTAAATCTCTTACAAACCATAATTGTAAAGGTATTGGTAAAATAAAGATCTTAATTAATAATTCTGTTATCGAATAATCCTTAATAAATTTACTTTCAAAAAGATACTTTGATACCGGCAATAATTGTAACGAAAAAATAAAAAGTAAAACTCCAATTGACCAGAATAAATAAGGAACAACAAGTGATCTGACTCTCTTTGTAATTTTAGTATTAAATTCTGTAAAACTACCTTCAAACCTCAAAAAAAACAAATATCCAGATATGCTAAAAAATAAAGGAACTGCAATTAAACATATTCCATTGCTTATAATGCTTTGAAAATAAAAACTATACCCATGAGCTATAACAATATTTCCTGCCATTGGAGTAGTGCCAATATTTTGTGAATGAATTAGCACTACTAAAATCATCAACATAAATGAAATGACTTTTAATTTTACACTTAAGTATTTATTCATAAGTGAACTCTCATCAAAATAAGGTTAAGTTATTTATTATACATACATGCAAATCATTTACTCTTAAATAAATAAAACCAATAGCGTGATCACCAATGTCCCTAACAGGAATACATAGGCATATTGCTGCACCTGTCCCGACTGGAAGCCTTTGATCTTAACCGATACCCATTGGGTGGTGTTTGCAAATCCGTCCATAGTTGCATCAATGATATGACGGTCGAACCAGGCTAACGGCCTGGATATGCTGTTGAAAACAATTTTCTTGGTAATGAACAGGTATACTTCGTCAATATAAAAACGATGACTGGCAGCCTTATGTAGACCGGAGAATGAAACAGCCAGTTTCTTCGGTACTTCACTTTCCTTGCGGTACATGACCATTGCTCCTAATATCGCAATAACTGCAACAATAACACTGATACTTGCCACTGTCATATCCAGGTGGATATCGTAGTTCATACGGTCACTTGTTACGAAATGTCCGAAAGGAATCCAACCTGCAAATATAGTTACAGTTGCCAGGAATATAAGCGGGAATGCCATGGCAAACGGTGATTCGTGTGGAGTATGTTCGTGTTTGTGTTCTTTTCCCCAGAAAATGTTGAAATACAACCTGAACATATAGAAAGCCGTTAAACCGGCAATGAAAGTCATGGTTGCACCCATGTACGGGCTATATTCATAACGGGCTGATAAGATCTCATCCTTACTGAAGAATCCGGAGAATGGAGGAATACCTGCAATAGCCAGACAGGCAATAAGGAATGTCCAGTTGGTGATAGGCATATATTTGCGTAATCCGCCCATATGGTTCATTTCGTTGCTGTGTACGGCATGGATTACCGAACCTGCACCCAGGAACAACAAGGCTTTGAACATAGCATGTGTAAACAGGTGGAACATGGAAGCCATGTAACCCAGTCCTTCGTGTTCACCATATCCTGAAACACCCAGGGCAACCATCATAAACCCAATCTGGGAAATGGTTGAGAAAGCAAGTACACGTTTAATGTCGGTTTGTACACAGGCAATAACAGCAGCAAAAAGAGAAGTAAATGCACCTACGTACGCTATGCCATGTAAAACTTCAGGAGTATATGTAATATAGACAGGGAAAAGACGTGCGACTAAGAATACTCCGGCAACTACCATGGTGGCAGCATGTATTAAAGCTGAAACAGGAGTCGGGCCTTCCATAGCATCCGGCAACCATATTTGTAACGGGAACATAGCCGATTTACCGGCACCACCGATAAAGATACCTGCCATTGCCCAGCTTAATACTGAGAAACCCATAAATGTTGCACCTGCAGCTCCTGCAAATACTTTTGGATCACCTGATGTTAGTAATCCAAAATCAAATGTCTTAGTATAGAATGAAAGTATCAGGATACCTATCAGGAAAAACAAGTCGGCAAACCGTGTAACAATAAATGCTTTTTTGGCTGCTGCAACAGCTGAAGGTTTTGTATAATAGAATCCGATCAATAAATATGACGATACACCTACTAATTCCCAGAAGATATACATTTGGAAGATATTGGTAGCAATTACCAGTCCCAACATAGAAAACGTAAACAGGGAAAGGAAAGCATAATAGCGTTCAAATCCTTTTTCGTTGACCATATATCCAAGGCTGTAAATGTTTACCATGAATGATACGGTTGTAATTACCACCAGCATCATCACCGAGATAGGATCCAGCAGGATACCTAAATTGATATGAAGGAACTCGGTAAAACGCAACCATTCGATATCGAACGGGATTACTTTTTCGTATACTCCGGCAACCTGGTGCATCGTGAAATATTCCCATGCTGCATAATACGATAGCGCAGTAATGATTCCCAGAACAACAGTTCCAATGGTACCGGCAACTTTGGGGCTCCATTTGTTATCAACAAGTCCCAGAATAATGAAACTAAGAAGCGGAAGGAGTAAAATTAATAAGGTATATTGCATAATCTATAATTGTAAATTGTAATTCGTAAATGGTAAATAGAAAATGTCTTAGTTTTTCATTTGGTCCAGGTTACCCACTTCAACACTACTTAAATTGCGGTAGATATTGATAATAATGGCTATGGCAACTGCTGTTTCGCAAGCTGCAATGGCAATGGTGAAAAGTGTAAAGTAGAATCCTTCCAAATGTCCGGAATAAAAATAGCGGTTGAACACCACAAAGTTGATATCAGCTGCATTGAGCATAAGTTCAATGGAGATTAATATCATCAGCAAGCTCTTGCGTGAAAGGAATCCGTAAATCCCTGCAAAGAACATCAATAAACTTAATCCTAAATAAGCTTCTACAGGAACCGGTCCTGATAGAAAATTTGTCAATAAATCACCCATGTATGTAGTAGTTGATTAGTTAATTGGTTAATTAGTTGATTCGTTGGTTAATTGGTTGATTGGTTGATTGATTGATTGATTGGTTGATTGGAATGTTGTTACTTCTATAATCTACAAACCTTTCAAACTCTTCAAACTTTCAAACTCTTTAAACATTCAAACCCTTTATCTTTTTCTTGCAATCATAATAGCTCCCACAATACAAGCCAGCAATAAAATACTGATTGTTTCGAAAGGCAATAAGTACTGGTATTTATCTGTTCCCATCATGGTATGCCCGATTTGCTGAGGAGTCAGTTCCTTCACTTCAACATAACTGATAACCCGGTTGATGTTGTAGTAAATGATGTGAGCACAGAATGCCAGGCCGGCAATTGCTGTTGTAGCAGCAATAATCCTTCGTACCGGCAATTCGGTTTTTACGTTCTCACCGGGTTTGTTGGTAAGCAGGATAGCGAAAATAAACAGCACCATGACTCCTCCTGCATATACAGCAATCTGTACGGCAAACAGGTAATTATACCCCAATAGCAGGTATAAGCCCGCAGTGGCTAATAATACGAATAATAGATAAGTTGCTGACCGTATAATGTTTTTTGATGTTACTGCCAGGATTGAGAAAATTGCAATAACTGCCGCTAAAATGTAAAATATAATTTGTTCTGCCATAATCGGTTGATTATCCTATATTGATTCTGTTAGTATTATTTTTCGCTCGTTTCAGCAGTTGCTTCACTATCTTTAGTTGGTACTTCCGCTTTCACTTCAGGTTGTTCAACCGGTGGTTCTACTTTCGATTCTTTCACTGAAGCAAGTACAGCTGCAAGTGGCTGTTCCGCTTTCACTTCTGGTGTAACGACTGAAGCTTCCGCTTTTGTTTCAGATGCTGCTTCTACTGGTTTTACTTCAGGAACGGCAACAGGTGCTTTTGGAGTAACAGGTGCAGCAGGTTTTTCCACTTTAATCTTTTCACGCATTTTTGAACCTTCATGATTCAATTGCTGTACCAGTTTGCTGCGGGTAAATACCGCATTTTCAAATGTATTTTCAAACTTAATGGCACTCGACGGACAAGTCAATACACACAGGTTACAGAAGGTACACATGCCAAGATCCCAAATGTAGGTATCCAGCACTTTTTTCTTCTTGCCATCTTCGGTTTCAATCATTTTAGAGTTGACCGTAATGGTGCCGTTCGGGCAGTTCATTTCGCAAATGCCACAAGCTGTACACGCATGTTCATTATTCTCATCATGCGGCATAGTCAACTCAGCGCGGAAACGTTCGGATATAACCAGGGTGTCCCTGTTCTCAGGATATTGTTGGGTGACTTTCTTCGTCCACAACTCTTTCCATGTTACAGCCATCCCTCCAAGTAAGGAACCAATGCCTGTAAACAATCCTGAAAAATATTTTGATACTGAACTCATCTTTATATTTACTATTTAGTAATTTACTATTTACTATTTCAAAGTTTCTTTATTTCTTCTCTCTTCTTGATGCTCAAATACTTCAAACATTCAAACCCTTCAAACATTCAAACTCTTCAAACTTCTTTAGAACAGTCCCGGAAACAAATCCGTCAATGTCAATCCCGTTAGTACAATGATCACCATAACGATTATATTCACCAGGTTGATTGGCAACAGGTATTTCCATTCCAGGTTCAATAGTTGGTCAATACGTAAACGTGGGAATGACCAGCGAACCCATAAGCTCAGGAATATCAGCACTGCTGTTTTACCGAAGAACCATACATAGGTAGGGATATACGTCATGATCTGGTTGAATCCATCCCATCCGTGAACCTGGATAGGCATGTATCCGCCTAAAAATACGGTAGTGGCAATAGAAGCAATTATAAACATGTTCAGGTATTCGGCCAGGTAATAGAAACCGAATTGAAGACCTGAATATTCTGTGTGGTATCCGGCAGTTAATTCCGATTCAGCTTCCGGTAAGTCGAATGGTCCACGGTTTGTTTCGGCATGTCCTGAAATCAGGTACAATACAAAAGCAATCATGGAAGATATATGTCCGTTGAATAAATTCCAGCAGTAACGTTGTCCTTCGATCATGGTGGAGAACTGCATGGTTCCTGCCAGTACGACGATTGTCATAAGGGCAAAGCCTGCTGATAATTCGTAGCTCACAAACTGAGCACCACTTCGCATGGCACCAATCATGGAGTATTTGTTATTACTTGACCAACCGGCCAATAACACTCCGATAATCCCTAACGACGATACAGCTGTCACATACAATACCCCGATGTTGAAGTCGATGGCATGAAGTCCCTGTCCGAATGGAATAGCCCCAAAGGTAAGCATGGATGCTACAATCATAAAAACAGGAGCAGCAATAAACAGGAATCTGTCAGCGCGGTTAATCTTGATAAGTTCCTTAAGCAGGATCTTGATCATATCTGCGACACTCTGGATAAGCCCGTATTTACCAACACGGTTAGGACCTATACGAGCCTGGAAGAACGCTGTTATCTTGCGTTCTGCATAAATAAGGATCAGGGCTATTACCGCGTAAGCAGCCAATAAGGCTACACCCACCAGCACAAATTCTATCAGCAGCACCCAAAAAGTGGGTAAGCCGCTTCGAAGCACTGTGTCTAACCAGGTTGTCAGGTTTGAAATTTCTAATGGTTGTTGCATATATACTAATTACACTAATTACGAATTACACGAATTTTAAAACGAATTACACGAATTAAGACTATGTCTCATTCGTTCTATTTTATTGAAAAACCTATACTATAGAAATTATTATCTATTATATTACCTTCGCTAACAATTTCTTATTCCCCTTTAGGGGTTAGGGGTCTTAGCGGTCTATATCCGGAATCACGTAGTCCATTGAACCACCGATACCGATAAAGTCGGATATTTTTTCATTTTTGCAGATCAATGGCATAGCCGAAACAAGTGCCATTGAAGGTGAACGGAATTTTAAGCGGTACGGTGTTTTATCACCACGGCTTTCAATAAATACTCCGAACTCTCCACGGCATGCTTCCACCCGTTGGTAGTATTCACCTTCAGGAAGACGGATAATAGGTTTTGGTTTGTTGATAATATCACCAGCAGGTATATTGTCAATCAGTTGTTCTATGATGTGCAATGATTGTTCTATTTCGTCCAGGCGGTTCATATAGCGTGCATACGAATCCCCTTCGGTGCGGATCACTTCTTTGAAATCCACTTTGCCGTACATGGCATATGGGATATGCTTGCGTATATCGCACGACCAGCCTGATCCACGTCCGGCAGGCCCTGTAACGCCGTAATTGATGGCGTCTTCTTTTTTCATTACCCCGATGGTGACCATACGGCCCAGGGCAATCACGTTGTGTGAGAAGAAATGGTCGTATTCTACCAGTTTATCACGCATGTACGGGATAAAGGCTTTTACATCTTTCTGGAAGTCAGCATAAATGTCGAACATAACGCCGCCTACCACATTCTGGTTGATAATCAATCGTCCACCACAGGTTTTTTCAAATATGTCGAGTATGATTTCACGTTCACGCATTCCGTAGATAAAGGCAGTGATCGCTCCCAGGTCATTACACTGACAGGCCCAGGCGAGTAAGTGCGAATCAATACGGTTCAGCTCATCCATAATGGTACGGATGTACTGGGCACGTTCGGGAACTTCAAGGCCAATGGCTTTTTCAACACACATACACAACCCGTGACGGTTAATGTTGGCGGAAAGATAATCCAGACGGTCGGTGAAGTGAAGTATTTGAGGGTATGTAAGGCTTTCGCTCAGTTTTTCAATGCCACGGTGAATATAACCGCTGTGTACATCAATTTTCTTTACGATTTCACCATCCAGCGATGTGCGGAAATGCATTACTCCGTGGGTCGACGGGTGTTGAGGGCCTATGTTGATAATATAGTCGTCGGCTTCAAAAATATTGACAGTGTCTTCTACCAGTCCGGCAGGTGTCTCGGTGATGCGTGGAGCAATGTCAATGATTTCCTTGCTTTCAATGCTGACAGGATTCAATTCCGGATTTGCATCGTAGTCCTTGCGTAATGGATA
>Ga0302203_1000518_pt1 | contig 15506 bp, 20 predicted proteins | sample II_Fen_E1_1_FD_194576 | JGI IMG/M metagenome (GOLD analysis project Ga0302203, IMG submission 194576) | Peat permafrost microbial communities from Stordalen Mire near Abisko, Sweden - II_Fen_E1_2 | ecosystem: Environmental > Terrestrial > Soil > Wetlands > Permafrost | place: Sweden: Abisko...
AATTAGGAGTTGATTACTAAGACGTTTCACTTCATCAACGATTTTTAATTGTGTGCATGCAGCTATTAATTTAAGTTTGAACATCATCAGTATAACGCTTCTCCAAGTTTCAGCTCCGCTTGGTGGCATGACGTTAGTTCAATACCTGCTAGAGGTAAACCTAAAATGTCTTACAAAAATATAACAATTAAAAATATTAATAATCAAGATTTTATATAAGCTTAAGCTTGGTCTATAGTTTTGTCAACAAAAAAAACAAGCTGTAAGCTTGTTTTTAAACGTAGTCCCAAGGGGAATTGAACCCCTCTTACCAGGATGAAAACCTGGTGTCCTAACCACTAGACGATGGGACCATGATTTAGATTCGCATAAAAAAATTTAGAACCAGTCGGAACTAAATTGTTGACTCTATTGTATAAATAAAAGCATAGTGTGTCAATAGCTTGAGTGTTTGCCTTTTCCGTAAAATCAACTACAATTACTTTATGCTTATACTAGGAATTGAATCAAGTTGTGATGAAACTGCCGCTTCAGTTGTAGAAATTAACCAAAAAACCGGAAAGTCAAAAACTTTATCTAACGTCATCTCATCACAAATTGCCATTCATCAAAAATATGGAGGAGTTATTCCTGAGGTCGCTGCCCGCGAACACGTTTTTAACGTACTCCCCGTAGTCCATGAGGCTCTAGAGGTTGCTGGAATTACTCCTAAAAAAATTGACGCGATTGCCGTTACTAAAGGGCCAGGACTTGTTACTTCCCTTATCACTGGCACTGAAACTGCCCGAACCTTGGCTTATGCTTGGAATAAACCACTTATTGGCGTAAATCATATTGCTGGGCATATATATTCAGACTTTTTAGAAGTTGAACAAAAGATTAGCTTCCCTTTAGTCGTTTTGACTGTTTCTGGCGGACATACTAATTTAGTTTTAATGAAAAGCCATAATCATTTTAAAATTATTGGCGAAACCCGCGATGATGCAGCTGGTGAAGCTTATGATAAAGGAGCTAAAATGTTAGGATTAGGTTATCCAGGAGGACCGGTTGTGTCTAAATATGCGAAAGAATTTGCTGATTCTGGTCAAAAAAATACAATTACACTACCGCGCCCCATGATTGGTAATGGTTTAGACTTTTCTTTCTCTGGACTTAAAACTGCCCTGCTCTACCAAATTCAAAAAGATAAAAACTGGAAAAATCGTATTTCTGAGTACTGTTTTGCCTACCAAGAAGCTATTATTGATATTTTGAGTCGCAAAGCAATTGTGGCCGCTAAAAAATATCAAGCCAAAACAATCATGCTTTCTGGCGGGGTGTCAGCTAATGCTGAACTTAGAACTTATTTAGCCGAAAAGGTTAGTAAAGAATTGCCCGGCTTATCACTTATTATCCCAAAATTAACTTATACCACTGACAATGCTGCCATGATCGCCTTGGCTGGTTATTATGCCCTACAAGATAACGCCAAAACCTCTTGGCAAAAATTAAAAGTTGATGTAAACTTTGGTTTATAAGATTTTGGTACGGTGGTGAAGTGGTCTAACACTGCAGTTTGCAAAACTGCCATTCGTGGGTTCGACTCCCACCCGTACCTCAATTACAAAAAATGACTTAAATCTAAAATTATGATTTAAGTCATTTTTTTAACCTATTGCTAGGTGATTAATCTGTGGATAACTTGTGATTTACTTTTTTATTTTCAATCTTTTGTCCACTAAGGACTGGACTTTAAAACCAAAAAAACACAAAATTACACATTGCGCAAAAGATGTTATATATTTAATATTAGCCAAAATTAATAAATAATCCATTATTTATCAACAATTATTTACAAGACAGTTGTCAGCTATTTTAAAAAGTGATAAAATATACACAGGATAAACAAAATTTGTAATTAAGTTCTTTTAAGTTCTTTGCTATTAACAACAAAATAAACAAAAAATACGTTCTTTTTTAAAACAAAATTTCTTAACTAATCTCGAAATATTGCTAGTGTTAGAATAGCAAAAGATAATCGGGTAAAAAAACTAAAAATAAAGATTTGATTTAAAATCATAAGATTAAAAAATTAAACTTCTATTTTTTACTATTTATTTACCAAAGATTGGCAAAAGAAATAATCACTTCATAATCTAACAATGAGGACTTTTTATTTTGCTTCCTTATTTTTATCTCTTTTTACAAAAAAAGGAGCTAAAAGTTAGCAAAAGACAGAGGCTCAAACCGGCCCATAAACAAAATTTTTATATAATATAAAAACCTGGCCAACCTGAGCCTCTTTTTATTTTCCAAAAAACCTGCTTAAATAAGAATGAATTAAATAATAACTTTTATATATGGCCTTATCTATTGGAATTGTAGGACTACCTAATGTCGGAAAATCATCTCTTTTTAACTTGCTAACTAAAAAAGGCGTTGATGCTGCTAATTATCCGTTTTGTACTATCGACCCAAATGTCGGTGTGGTTAAAGTGCCAGATGTCAGATTAGATCAATTAGCCAATATTTCTAAACCACTTAAAATTATCCCTACTACTATTGAATTTGTGGATATTGCCGGTCTTGTAGCTGGTGCTAGTAAAGGGGAAGGATTAGGTAATAAATTTTTGGCTCACATTAGAGAATGTGATGCTATTTGTGAGGTGGTTCGCGATTTTAAAGATAAAAATATTATCCACGTAAATAATAAGATTGATCCAGCGGGCGATAAAGAAACTATTAATTTAGAGTTAATTTTTGCTGATTTAGCGACAGTAGAGAAGAGACTGGCTAGCACTAAAAGAGATAGCCGTGGTGGTAACAAAGAGCTAATTCTTCAAGCCGAAATCTTAGAACGACTTTATAAGCATTTATCTGAAGGCGGTTCAGCTCGTGAATTAGAGTTTAGCGAAGAAGAGGCGCCGTTTGTAAAGTCTTTATGTTTACTTACTGCTAAACCAATTATTTATTTATTAAACATTGATGATAGCTTTACCGGAACTGATATTTTAGGCGTTAACGAACAAGTTTTAACGGTTAATGTTAGAACTGAAGAAGAAATTGCGGCCCTTCCAGAAGATGATCAAGCTGAATACATAAAAGAATTAGGATTAGAACAAAGTGGTTTAGATAAATTAATTAGAGCTGCTTACAAGATATTAGGTCTTGATACTTTTTTTACTACCGGACATGAAGAAACTAGAGCTTGGACTATTAAAACTGGAACTAAAGCTCCTTATGCTGCCGGAGAAATCCACACTGATTTTATTAAAGGCTTTGTAAGAGCTGAGGTTATCCAATGGGATAAGTTTATTGAAGCTGGTTCTGAGGCTAAAGCTAAAGAACTGGGCACTATGAGAATTGAGGGTAAAGAGTATGTGGTTAAAGATGGTGATGTTTGCAACTTCTTAATCAACAAATAAAGACTTTTAGGTAATAAAAGTGGCCTATTTTATGTAGGCCATTTTTTTATTGACAAATATTAGTGAAATGATATAATAAAAGTCTTGCATCAGGTGTAGATACTTTATCGAATAACGAGGTGTCGATGAACGCCTACAACTAACATAATGTTAGAGAGACCTGAGTCGAAATCACAGAATTCTTAATGAATTCTGTTTTTTTATTATCAAAAACCACATATAATTGACAATATCTAATAAAAGTGATATAATCTTTATTAATAAAATGACCTTTTACAAATAAGATTTTTCTACTAACTTCTAATATAAATCTTTAAAAAATAACATCATGACATTACAAGAAAAAGCTTTTATGATTGATCTAATCAAGAGAAATTATCGTCGTCGTGTAGCATATGAATTAATAATTATGGGCGCTTTGACCATAAGTATTTTAATCTATGATCTTACCGATGGTACGGTTTCTTCTACTTTTGGCCTAATTACTTTGGCACTTTTATTGTTACTATTTATTTTCATTATCTTTACAAAAAGCGCTCCCGCAAAAAAAAGAGAACAGCTTAAAGCTCTTAGAGAACAATATGACGCTAAGGCCGACTTTGAAGAACTACTTCGCTGCGTTCCCTTAAAAGAATACTTTGAAATTTAATTATTGTTATTCGCAAACAAAAACCCCTAATTTACACAAAGTAAATTCGGGGTCTTTTTTTATTTCTTCTCAAGTACCACAATTTCTCTAAACACTTTCTGACCAGCTCGTCCGTAAACAATTGTATTGCGCTGCGTCACTTTTATAAGTGGATTGGTTTTCCATTCCTCCGGTAAACTACTTTTAATTTCAAATTTATAATAATCTGGGTTAATTGGTTTATTACCGAAAAACATTGGGAAAATCATGACGACTCGTCCATGAGGCTTTAAAATCTTAGAAAATTCTCTTAAAGATTTAGTGTATAAATCTTCAAGTTCATCTTTAACAATCTTTAAATCATTCCAACCGCGTTGAGGACCAAGATATGGTTCGCAAACAATTGTCTCAACACTTTCCGGTTTAAATGATTCTGATAATTTAGTAGCATTTTTTAAGAAGATATTAGTTTTGGTACCGGTTAAAGCAAATTTTTCTTTAAGCCAAGCAATATTTTCTTTAGAATCTTCAATTGCCTTAGGAGACAGGTCGGTTCCAGAAACATTATTAAAACCCATTAGTAGTGCTTCTTGCAAAACTGTACCAGATCCACAGAAAGGATCTAACACTAAACCATTATAATCTTTAATCTGAGCTAAATTTATCATAATCTGAGCTACTTTTGGCGGTAGCATACCAGAGGCGTCGTCACGATTAGGACGACCAAAATCACGTTTACCTAAATCTTTAAAGGCCTGAACGGCCATAGTGTGCCCCACTAAAGTTCGTCCGCCATCGGCCGCTAACACAATTTCCACACCCTTTGTTAATAACTTATTCTGTTCAACTACTACACTGGATAAATTTTTGTCACGACTAGTAACTAGACGGGAAGCAACACCAGCATCACGAAGTTTCTTCTTTAAAGTTAGTCCAATTGGAGTTAAATTTAATGGTTGTTGACCATAATCAGAAATGCCAAAGTTAAACTTACCAGTACTTTTTTTGCTAACTTTAAGACATAAAGCTAACATCGGTTCATTTAAATCAGCCTTTGCAGCTACCACTTTTTCAAAAACACCGATTTTAATGGTTCCGCCTAAATTTTTTATTAAGTTTTCTGGCACAATCTCATTATCAGTCTCCCAAATAAACAAATCTTTGTTAATTAAACGTCCGTCAGCACATGGCAAAACAGCAGTTAATTCTGCGAGTGATAAAGTTGGATTGTTGCCTAATATAAAAAAGTAAATCATACGTCTATTACCTTACCTTAGTTTTAGAACTATTGCAATAATTTAATCTTTGTGCTAAATTAAGCATACAAAAAAATATTTAAATATCTTTTCCACGGCCTTACTTTTAAAGGTCAGTTCTCTCCCAGAATTATCTGTAGAGAGGGAACTATAGGTATTCTCTAAACCCTAAAGTTTTTTGAATACTTTGAGGGTTTTTCTTTAATCAGGGGTTTGGATTATTGTTACTTAAACAATAACTCGATTCCTAATACATTATGTCAAAAACAAAGAAGTCTGGCATGAACCGCTATGAGATTATGTTCATTGTTCCAAACAAGTTCACTGAAGACGAGGCTAAAACTATTATCAGCCGCGTTGAAAAAATGATTACTGATGCTGAAGGTAAAATTGCTTACTCTGAATACTGGGGTAAGAAAAAATTGGCTTATGAAATTAAGCACAATGCCTACGGTTATTACCAACTTTATCAATTTGATTTAGAAGGAAAAGACTTACTTAAAATCGACACTGATTTAAGATTATCACACGAAATTTTACGTCATCAAATTTTAAGCGTTACTCCAAAAACTCCTGAAGAATTAGCTAAGGCTAAAGCATCTCGTGAAAAATTAGAAGCTAAAAAGGAAGAAGAGGAAAATGCTAAAAAAGAAGCAGCTGCAAAATCAACTGTAAAAAAAGTTGCTCCTAAAGAAGAAAATCGTGCTGAACTTAAAGATTTAGATACAAAATTAGAAGGCATTTTAAATGCTGATGACTTAATCTAAACTAATTAAAAGCGACCCCCTATCGCTTATCAAAAATATGAATTTAAACAAAGCGATGATCATTGGTAACTTAACTCGTGATCCAGAAATGCGTAATACTCCATCTGGCGCTCAAGTAGCTTCGTTTAGTGTCGCAACCAGCTTGGTTTGGACTGATCAAAGTGGTCAACAACAAAAAAAATCTGAGTTTCATAACATTGTAGCTTGGAGAAAGTTGGCTGAAATTTGTGGACAATATTTACGTAAAGGTTCCAAAGTTTACGTTGAAGGTCGTTTACAAACAACCGAATGGAACGGACAAGATGGTATTAAAAGATATCGCACCGAAATCGTTTTAGAAAACATGATTATGTTGGATCGCCAAACAACAACTGGCGGTGCTACTAATAATGAATTCCGTAACGACTTAGAATCCGCTGGTCCAATGGACGACGGACAAGAAGAAGAAATTCGTGTTGAAAATATTCCTTTTTAAAAAATTAAACAAACCACATAATTAATATGGCTATTAAAAAAACTAAAGAGTGCTATTTCTGCGCTAACAATTTAGATGTTGATTACAAAGATACAAGATCTTTACGTAAGTTCGTTAATTTCTATGTAAAAATCTTACCAGGAAAAAGAACTGGCGTTTGTGCTTGGCACCAAAGAAAGCTTTCTGAAGCTATCAAACGTGCTCGTATCATGGCTTTACTTGCCCACACACATCGCTAATTATTAACTGAAAATTACTATGCTAAGTATCAGTGAAATCAAAATCGGTAAGGTGATTAAAGTTAATAATCAACCTTATGTAATTACAAAAACCGATCATCACAAGATGGGTCGCGGTGGTGCAGTTTTAAAAACTAAACTTCGTAACTTAATTGACGGTCGTGTACTTGAACAAACTTTCCAAGGTGTCCAACAAGCTGAAGAAGCTGAAACTGAAACTAAGAAGGCTAACTTCTTATACAAAGATGCTATTGATGCTTACTTCATGGACAATGAATCATACGAACAATTTACTTTAGCCTTAGAAGACTTAGGTGATCAACCTAAATTCTTAAAAGACGGTACTGATGTTTCTGTTTTATACTTTGAAGGCAAACCAGTGACTATCCAATTACCAATTAAACTGGATTTCAAAGTTGTTTCTGCTCCTCCTGGAGTAAAAGGCAACTCTGCTGGTAATGTTAACAAGCAGGTAGAAATCGAAACTGGTGCGCTTATCAATGTTCCAATGTTCATTGAAGAAGGCGAAATGATTAGAATCAATACCGACTCTGGAGAATACGTTGAAAGAGCTATTAAATAAACTACTAAAAAACACTCCTTAATTGGGGTGTTTTTTTGTTGACAAAGTAATAAATATATTTTAGGATAATTTAATCAACTAGTAATATTAACAATAAAAAAATAAATTAGCCATGGAAACAAACCAAGAAGTTTTAGAAAAAATTAAGTATTTTATTCAAAAGATTATTAATGTGAACAATCTTTACGATCAGTTTCTAGAGTCAAAAGAAAAAAATGGAGAAGAAGCGGCCGTAAAGGAGTGGGAAAAATTTGTCTTAGAATGGAAAAGTCTTACAGACGAAAAAAATGACTTTTTTATAATGGATTTAGATGAAATAAGTTATCCAAATAAAAAGGCAATTATTTCATCAATAAATATTAATGCTAGCATATTAAAAACACATGTAAATAATGAATGTAAAGATGCGCCGGTTCGCAGACAATTAACTAAGGCTAGTATTCATTATTCAATTGACAACAATCAAGATGACAGTTCTAAAGAAAGTTGTTTCCCTTATTTCGGAATGCACCTTATTCTAACGTTGGAAGATGACACTCCTGGTCCTGGAATGGATAATTCTGTATCAGTAGCTACCGCCAAAACAAAGATTGGCTGTAATTTAATTTCACCAAATTTCGATCTGGAAAATTTAACCATAAGCAACCCTTCGGCTGAAATTCAATTTGACAAAGCTAAAGATTTTGCAGACGTGGTCAGATTTTGTGAAGAAATCTTCAATTTAATGAATGACAATTTAATAAATAAAGATTTAGGCTCAGAAAAATTAATAAGAACAATTAAACTTTGCCAAGGCTAAAAAATGAAAAAATAAAAAAAGACCACCGACATTATGAAGGTGGTTTTTTATTTAGACGAATATTTTGAACAAAATTATAATGATCAAAATAATAATAACAATGCCAATAGGGTCTGCATGTTTTTCTTTAATAAAGAAAGCTTCAATAACAAACATAAGCAGAGAAAGACCGGCAAACCAAAGCAATAAATTACTTTGACACAGTAAAGTAACGATGGTGGCAAGTAAAGAAATGACACCAATAGGACAAACTAATTTTTTTAGTTCCATTTTTAAATATTTGCGGTTATTAACGTTCAAACTCTTCAAGTAATTAAATCATTTTTTAGCAAAAATGTCAATTATCATTACGATAATGGTTATTATTATTGCTAAAAAGACTACTGATTCATTTTTTTGCCGTCTAAACGCTTGAATAATTAAAAAGATTAAAGCAATAATATCCAAAATCATTACTAAATTTCTGTTAAAAGACCAAAAAACCACACTCATCATCATTAAAAAAATTGCAATTGGCGCTAAACTTCTCATTTTTTATTTATTTTTTAAAGTTCTATATAATTATACTATTTCAAATAACATTGATATAATGAATTTATATGACTATCCTACTTATTATTTTTTTGGCTTTATTTGCTTCCTTGGCCTACAAACATTTAGATCGAGCAGTATTATTCATTATTGTCGGCACCCCTTTATACCTACTTCGCTTTAAGATTTTAGGAATTCCCATGACAACTCTTGAAGCTATGATTTTAATTGCCTTCTTTGTCTGGGCTTTTATTAAAGATGGACCAAAATTTAAAACTTTATTTAAGAAAGCGGGGCGCACTGCTTATCCTTATAAATGGGAAATTTTAGGCGTTTTAGTTATTTCTTGGTTAGCTATTATTACGGCCGGAGCTACTAGCGAAGCTTTTGGTGTCTTTAAGGCCTACTTCTTTGAACCATTATTACTATTTATCCTAGTAATTAACTTATTTTCCAGCCCCGAAGGACGGCGAAAAATCATTTGGTCATTAGGAGTTTCCGCTCTTTTCGTTTCTCTTTTTGCTATCTATCAAAAAATAACGGGTCAATTTATTTATAATCCATTCTGGGCAGCCTCAGAAACTCGTCGTGCCGTTTCTTTCTTTGGTTATCCAAATGCCATTGGTCTCTTTTTAGCGCCAATGATTATGTTGTTTGCTGGTCAATTATTTTCTAAAATATCTGTAAAAGAAAAACTTTTTTTTGGTTTCACTATTACTACGTCTATTTTAGCAATTTTCTTCGCTCAGTCCGAAGGAGCCTTGATTGGTCTTATGGCCGCAACCTTTATTTTCGCTTTATTTGCTAATAAAAAATTACGAATTACTGCTATTCTATTGGCTATTATCAGCCTAATCGCGATTTTTAATTACACCCCTTTAAAACATTTTGTTATTCAAAAAGCTACTTTAAATGATTTATCTGGTCAAATAAGACAAGAACAATGGGTTGAAACAAAAAAAATGTTAGCCGCTAATCGCTTTATACAGGGAGCTGGTCTTAGTGGATATCAAAAAGCCGTTGCACCATATCATCAAGAAGGCATCTTTTTGAAAAATGATGATCCTAATTGGTTGGAGAAAATTCACAGTTCAGCAGAATATCGCAAACAAATGTGGCAACCAACTGAAATTTACATGTATCCCCATAATATTTTTTTAAATTTCTGGAGTGAACTTGGAATCCTTGGCGCCTTGTTATTTTGCTGGATTATTGCTAAGTTTCTATGGCAATCGAGCCACTTTTTCTTAAAAGAAAAAACCAACAACGAACGCTTTATTGCTCTAGGGTTGCTAACATCAATGATTGCTCTAGTAGTTCATGGACTAGTTGATGTACCTTATTTTAAAAATGATTTATCCGCCCTATTTTGGATAAGCATCGCCATTCTTGGCGGATTAACTTTAAAACAAAATGAAAAAAATTCTTCAAAAAATAATAGCTGAATCTGGTTATTGTTCTCGTCGGGCCGCCGAAGATTTAATTAAAAAAGGACAAGTAAAATTAAATGGCGTTCTAGCTAAGGTCGGTGACATGGCTGACGAAACTGATAAGATTAAAGTTCGTGGCGAAGTAATTGGTGCCGCTCGCGAAAAAGTTTATATTAAAATGAATAAACCAGTTGGTTACACTTGTACCAACCGTCAATTTAAAGGTGAAAAAAATATCTTCGAATTAGCCGAATCACTCCCTAGTGGTGTTTTTACCATTGGCCGTCTTGATAAAAATAGTCGTGGTTTAATTTTAATTACTAATGATGGTGATTTAACTTTGAAGTTAACTCATCCACGCATGGCTCATGAAAAAGTTTACGAAATAAAAGTGCGAGCCGATATCAGTGATATCACAGTTTCAAAAATTAAAACTAACTTTATTAAAGGTATCCCTTTTGGAATGGACGAAGGAACAGCAACTGCTAAAAGAGTTGATTATCTTGGCGAAGGAATGTTTAAGATTATTTTGACCGAAGGAAAAAAACGTCAAATTCGTCGAATGTTTGAATCAGTGGAAATTAGAGTTATTGATTTAAAAAGAGTTAAATTCGCAGGACTCGAACTTGGTAATCTACCCGAAGGGAAATGGGGTTATTTAAACAAAGCGGAAATTGAAAGACTAAAGAAAATGTAATAATATAAATGTAGCCCAATACTTTCGGGCTCACTGGAGAAGTCGCATAGCCCGGTTGATTGCGCCGCATTCGAAACGCGGTATACCCGTCAAAAGGTATCGAGGGTTCGAATCCCTCCTTCTCCGCTTATTAAAAATAGCTTTATTTCTAAGGCTATTTTTTATATAAAAAAATGATATACTAAAATTATGGAACTTATTTTATTACTAGCTTTAATACTTGGTGTTTTCAGTTTATTTACTATTAAAAAACAAGAGCGTGCTCGTCATGCTCGTTTTGATAAACAAAAACATTATAATGCCAACGAAGATTATCTAGAAAAAGTAAAAGAAGCTACTAAAAAAAGATTCGAAGAAGAACAAGCTCAACAAGAATATAAAAATGATATTAAAAAAAATTATTTATGATTATCGCCTCTGGCCCAGTTATAGTAGAAAATAATAAAGTATTATTAAATAAAGATACCAAAGATTCTTTTTGGAAATTTTGCGGTGGTCGCGTTGAAGAAACAGACTCCAATATAAAAAATACTGCCATCAGAGAAGTAAAAGAAGAGATGGACTTAGAGATTGAGATTTTAGAAGAAACCCCTTACTTTTTCTACACTGAGAAGGAAAAAGATGGCCAAAAAATAAGCGTTATTTTAGTTCACTTTTTAGCTAAGAGATTAAATGAAATAGAAATTGGAGCAGAAACACTTGATTATAAATGGGTTGATTTAAATAGCTTAGAACAAGAAGAGCTAGCACCAAATATACTGCCGACATTGAAACATTTTGGCTTTATAAAATAACAAAAAAGACTCAAAATTAATTGAGTCTTTTTTAATGCGGAATGGAAGGGGCTCGAACCCTCGACCTCCTGCGTGACAGGCAGGCGCTCTAACCAACTGAGCTACCACTCCAGATATCTTAAAAATTGACCAGTTTTACTTGAGTCAACAACCAAATAATAGCAAAGTGTCCATATCTTGTCAAACACCATTTCTTGCCCTATAATTACATTATAAATAAACCTTATTCCGCCAACTGGCGGTTTAATTTTTACCAACAAATTAAGCCCAAAACTATGGAACAAGAATTAACTAAAGAAGCTATTCTAGCAATCAAAACTGATCTTATCGCCAGAAAAGAACAAATCACTCATGACTTACAAGAAGTAGCCAAACAAGACAATCATGACGCTGATAATCTTGGTGCTAAATTTCCTGAATATGGTGATAAGCCAGATGAAAATGCTCAAGAAATTACTGACTATTCTACTAGCCTAATGACTGAAAAAGTTTTAGAAAAAACTTTAGAAGATATTGATGGTGCTTTAGCTAGAATTGAAAATGGTACTTATGGTATTTGTAAATATTGTCATAAACCAATTAGTGCTAAACGTTTAGTAGCTCGTCCAGTAGCTAGTTCTTGTATTGCTTGTAAAACTGAATTACAGGAGAATGAATAACAAAACTTTAAAACTTCAAATAAAAAATATAGCCTGGCTAATTACGCTGGCTATATTTTTTTTATTTGATCGATATTTAAAATTAATCGCCTTAACGACTTCGTCAAAAACAATAATTAGTAATTTATTAAATTTTAATTTTGTTCCTAATTATAAAATTGCTTTTTCGCTACCAGTTAGTGGCCCCTGGCTTAGTGTTTTAATTGGCGGAGTAATAATAGCTATTTGCTATTACTTATTTTTAAACCATAAACAGCTAAAAAACCTTGAATTTATTAGCTTTTTTGGAATATTACTAGGGGCAATTAGTAACTTAATTGATCGTTTTAAATATGGTTTTGTCATTGATTACTTTGACTTAAGATGGTTTACTATTTTTAATATTGCCGATGCGATGATAAGTGTTTGTTCAATAATTCTTTTTATCTCTCTTTTAAAAAAAGACTCTAAATAACTTAGAGTCTTTTTTTAAACTATTTTTATTTTTCTACCACCAATAATATTTTTTATTTCTATCTTTATTTTATTTTTAGGCCAGATATCTTTCACTCGTTCTGCCCACTCAATTACCACCACCGCGTCCTTCTTTCCTAAATAATCATCAAGGCCAATAGCAATTAGATCGTTTCCAGAATTTAAGCGATAAGCGTCAATGTGGCATAAAACACCGGTCTTGATTTTATAAATTTTCATTAGGTTAAATGTTGGGCTATTTACCTTACCCTTACCACCTAATCCGTGAGCTAAACCTTGAGTAAAACAAGTCTTACCGGCTCCCAAATCACCCAATAATAAAATTACTTCACCACCATGACAAATTTTAGCAATATCTTCGCCCAAGAAAAAGGTTTCTTCGGCACTATGGGTAATAAATTCTTTCATGTTTATAATTGTAATGGGAAAAACATAAAAAAACAACCCAAACGGGTTGTTTTTTATTTAAGGTGGGCACACAAGGATTCGAACCCTGGACCCCTTCGGTGTAAACGAAGTGCTCTAACCAGCTGAGCTATGTGCCCTTAAAGGCAGAATACTGCCATATTTTTTGAGCTTGGTGGGCGAAAGAGGATTTGAACCTCCACGGCCTTGCGGCCACAAGCCCCTCAAGCTTGCGTGTCTACCAATTTCACCATCCGCCCAAAAACTGAAAAATTAACGAACAACAGTTTCTTTAAGTTTCTTGGTCTTACCTGGTTTCTTTAAGAAAGTTAACTTAGCTCTACGAACTACAGCCTTCTTTTTTACTTCAACCTTAGTAATAGTTGGTAAATTTAAAGGGAAAATCTTTTCTACACCAATACCATCGGAAACCTTACGAACAGTAATAGTTGCACCGATTTCTTTATTATGTTTTCTAGCAATAATAATACCTTCAAAATATTGAATTCTTTCTTTTTCTTCGCCCTTAGAATTAAGTTCTTTAATCTTTTGGTGAACTCTAACAGTTAGACCTGGTTTTAATTCCATATCCTTGTCTGTTACTTCTTCAGCTAGAGTAGCTTTTTTTTCGGCCATATTAGTATAAAATTTCACAAACGAGCTGTTTAGAACTCGTTTATCTTAATAAATATTTTTTGTCTTGTTTAATATTATAATTAAATTCGGTGCTTGTCAATGGCTTACAGCTCTGCTAGTCTTTTTCTGATTATTGCGTAAGTTTCGTTAAAAACTTCAGCTTTAGTCATACTTGTTGTATCAAGAACATAGTCATAATTTTTAAGGTCATAGACATCTATATCAAAAAAGTCTAAATAACGCTTTCTTTCATTGTCTTTGCGGCCTTTAAGACTATTTAAAACCTTCTCGATAGTGTCCATCTCCTTATCTTCCCCCTCACGTTTGGCTAATAAAACTCTATTAGCACCAACCATATCATCTACTTTAATATATAACTTGAAAGAATGGGGAATAAAATGCCAAGAAGTGCGACCTTCGATAATGAAATCATCTTCCGTTTTACCCAAATTTTCTTGATATTTATCAACCTCTAAATCGATATTGGCATCACTTTCGGCTAATTTATTGTGTTCCACCAAAGTCATTCCTCTGCTTACTGCCATGTCTCGATGTAGCTGACCCATGGAATAACGTTTCCAACCTAAAGCTTCGGCCAATTGTTTTGCCAAAGTACTTTTTCCTGATCCGAGATCGCCACCAATTGAGATAATCATCTGGTTGTCTTTTAGGTGATAAACGTTTATTATATAACTATCATAAAACAATGTTTGCATAAGTGCAACGCTCCTAATCTATGTATTTAGAAAAATTAGAAATTCAAGGATTCAAATCCTTTGCTAATAAAAATAGCTTAATTTTCCCTGGCTTAATCTCTGGCGGAAAAAGAGGTTTAACTTCTATTGTTGGCCCCAATGGTTCTGGTAAATCTAATATTGCCGATGCTATTCGATGGGTACTCGGTGAACAAAGCATTAAAACATTAAGAGGTAAAAAAAGTGAAGATGTTATCTTCGCTGGTTCTGATCAAAAAAATCAACTAAGTTTTGCTGAGGTGTCTTTAATTTTAAATAATGCCGATAAAAGTGCTTTAAGAAATTTTGATGAAAACAAAATAGATAGTGATGATGTTAAAGAAGAAACTGACTTCGATACTGTTCGTGAATTTTTAAAGGCTGACGAAGTAGTTATTACTCGTCGTATTTATCGCAATGGCGATAGTGAATATTTATTAAATAATAAAAGAGTACGTTTAGCCGACATTCAAATGTTGCTTGCTAAAGCCAGTGTTGGTCAAAAAACTTACAGTGTTATTGGACAGGGCATGGTAGAAAACTTTTTAAATACTAACGCCTCAGAACGTAAAGATTTTTTTGATGAAGCGACTGGTGTAAAACAATTCCAAATAAAAAGAGAAATGTCCTTAAATAAATTGGAGGGCAGCTACGAAAATTTACAGCAAGTGGAAATGTTACTTTCAGAAATTCGTCCTCGTCTTAAAAGTTTAACCAGACAAGTTGAAAAATTAAAACGTCGCAGTGAAATTGAAGCCGAACTTGTTAGTAATCAATTTAATTATTACAACTTCTTATATCAAGAAGCTAATACAAAATTAGAAAGTGCTAATAATAAATTTTTAGAATTAGAAAAAATAAAAATTGACCGCGAAGATAAACTCAATAAGTTAAACGAAGAGTTAAATCACATTAAAAATACTAATAATTTCCAAGAAATAAACACTCTACAACCACGCCTTAAAGAACTTGAAGCGGAAAAAAATCAACTACTC
>Ga0302203_1000533_pt1 | contig 15209 bp, 20 predicted proteins | sample II_Fen_E1_1_FD_194576 | JGI IMG/M metagenome (GOLD analysis project Ga0302203, IMG submission 194576) | Peat permafrost microbial communities from Stordalen Mire near Abisko, Sweden - II_Fen_E1_2 | ecosystem: Environmental > Terrestrial > Soil > Wetlands > Permafrost | place: Sweden: Abisko...
TATTAGCCTTCATTAAATAAAAAAGACCTGGATAAATTCCAGGTCTTTTTTTATAAATCTATTGTTTCTTAATAACTTCAATGGTGCAATTATTAAGTAAAGCGGCCAAAGCACCAATAGCGGCAAGTAGCGGTGCAACAACCGCACCAACTGCGGCAAAAGTAACGGGAATTTCCATTAATACTTTACCCTTTTCATCTTTAATAATAATTCTTTGAATATTACCTTCTTTAATAAGCTCTTTAATTTTTTCGAGTAACTCATTGCCCTTAACTTTGAAAGTTTCGGAATTTAATGGTTCAGTATTTTTTTGATTTGGCATATTTTTAAAATTATTTTTTAATTTTAATTCTTTTTATAATACAAAGAATTAAAGATAATAAACAGCATTTCTAGTTGATTAACAATTGAATTAATTAAAAATTCTTGATTATCGTCATTAGCGGCTATCGGTAAAATACAAAAAGCTTTAATATTAAAATTTTCTTGATTAGATTTTACAACATTACACTGACCAAAAGCGCAGTCACCCGTTAACAAGTCTTTATTTTCTACTTTTAATTTATCAATTTTTTTATTACCTCGTGAAATAAAATACTCATGAAGATTGTTACCACTTTTAATATCAACTATTTTAAGCATTACCCAATCAGCGTTAATAATTCCCAAAATTCTTTCAGCGGTATGAGCAAATAAAGCTTGAATATCTTTTTTACTTTCAGGGTATTTATTAACCGTAGAAAAAACTTTTTTCATTTCTTCTAGTTGTAAATTAATCGAACCAATATATTTAAAAGTTTCTCTCAGTCTCTCTTCTAAATCTTGTTGTTGTTGTTTATATTTATTTACTTCTCTAGAATAAAATCTAAATAAGAAGGCTATCAATAAAAAAAGTGAAGTGATGATCACAGCCTCAGAAGTCTCCTCGGAAAAAGTCCAAAATTTAACATTTAAAAATGGAGTAACAATTATAAAAATTACATTAATAATAATTAATAACACAACCCCCCGTCTAACTTTTTTATGCTTTCTTAACATATATAATAATTATTCTTTATTATTTAGAGATTTTGGTTTTAAGATATTTAACTGCCAAAATAGTGGCAATTGGCGCCGATAAACATAAACTAATAACCCCCACTAAAGTTCTTACGATTTCGGTGGCAATATCTTCATTATTAATAACCTGAGCGGTAGTCAAAAATGGTTCCTGGTGAATACTAAACAATAGAATCAAGGGTAAAGCTGCGCTGACATAGGCCAGAAATAAAGTATTAATAATTGCGCCTAAATGGGCTCGTCCGATGTTCATTGCCATCTTAAAGACTTCACCGCTTTTTAAATTAGCGTTAGCCGCTCTTATTTGTTGAACAGCCTCAACTTGTCCCACAACGACATCATCTAAAACACCGAGGGTACCAATAATTATCGCTGCTAATAATAAATTATGAAAATTAATTGGCACTTTAATCGCATCGATTAAAAAATCAACTTCTTCATTAGATGATCCTGACAAACGACTCCAATAACCAAAAAATAAAGCTAAACTGGCGGTGACAATAAGCGATATAGCAATACTTAAAACCGAAATATGAGATTTTTTATTCCAACCTTCAGTTAAGTAAATTAAAGCAAATAAAATCAAGAAAGAAATACCAATGCCTACCACCAAAGGGTCATAACCGGCAAAAACCAAAGGTACTAAAATTTTAACAATAACAAAAAAACTAACCACTAAAGAAAATAAAGCCATCAGTCCGGTTCGTCCACCAATCAGCAAGACAACAGCGACAAAAAAGATGGTCAGCCACAACAAACTATTAGTTCTTACATAATCAGTTACATAAAAAACATAGTTACCGGTTTCATCTCGGTTATAACTTACTAAAACTTTATCACCAGCGTGATAAACATTTGAAGAAACCACATCAATCCCCGAAATTCCGGTATAAGTTTCTGTTTGGCCTTTAAGTGGACCAGTCAAAATTCCTAACTCCAGATTTTGCTGAACTAATTTAGAACCATTTTCTCTAAAAGACTCTTTTTGGTCCAAAACTTTTAGAACATCCGCTTCGGCTGTTTTTGGTTTATCTAAATTAGCGATATCAGTGCTAGTGCTAACATCCTCGCCATCGGCTAGAGCAATACTAGTACTAAAACTAAAAGCTAAAACTAGTAATATTATAATTATTTTTATTTTTTTCATCTTACTTTACTGATTTATCTAAATTACTTCCTTTTATTAATTATATCACAAAAAATCATAATTTTGGATTGCTTAAAACCACTAGCATGATAAACTTAAATTATATGAAAATTAAGTTTATTCTCTTATTAGCGGCTCTGGGTTTATTATTTAATAGTAACCTAGTTTTAGCGAATAATAAACAAATCTTAGTGGGTCCTCGAAATAATATCGCCAGCAGCACCCCAACAGCCTATGGTTTTTGGTCTTTTGCCATACCTATTACTAACACTTTAGCCCGTTCTGGGCAGCCAACCATAGCTGAGTTTCAGTGGTTAAAAAGTCAGGGCTACAAAAGTGTTATTAATCTGCGCTTTGACGGTGAATATAAAGAAATTGCCGATGATCAAAAATTATCCGGATTCACTAAATTAAATTTTAATTATTTACGTTTACCAATTCGTGATGGCAGTACGCCAACCATAAAACAAGCAGAAACTTTTTTAAAATTTGTTCAAAATAAAACCAATCAGCCAGTTCTAATTCATTGCCGCGGCGGCTATGGTCGAACGGGTACAATGGTCACCCTCTATCGTTACGAAGTTCAAAGCTGGCCAATGGCAACTGCCATAAAAGAATCTCAACTGTTTCACGGTGGCGTTGATGCGGCCCAAAAAAAATGGTTAGTCACTTGGGCCAAAAATCATCCTCAAAAATAAAACAAAAAAATCTCACTTATAGGTGAGATTTTTATTTTATAGCGCTTTCTTTTTTTAAAATTTGTTTTTTAATTTCCGACCCCCTATTATAACCACCAACTTTTCCGTCCGACCGAATCACCCGGTGACAGGGAATATTTTTATTCCGGTTTTTATTTAAAATATTACCCACCGCCCGATAAGCCAAGGGGTGTCCCGCCATTTCCGCCACTTGTTTATATGTTAAAACTTTTCCCCTAGGAATTTGACTAACAACTTTATAAACATGTTCTGAAAAAACAGACATACTACTAAAAATTAACTTTGAGATAAAAATATACCCGACAAGATAGAAATAACCCAACATAAAATAAACAAAAATGTTTGTATTTTATGGACTTTAAAGTAATTAATATTTTTTGCATATGCCTTGCCGGCTTTTAAAAATAACCAGATAACCGCAACAAGAATTATAAGTGACAACGAGCCATGTAAAGCAGCAAATATTTTTAATGAATTACTAAGTTGAGTGCTCGGCTGGCTTGCTATAGTTCGATACAACATGTAACTAACATTGAAAATAATTTCATAGCCAATGGCAAAATATGAAAGTTTCTTTAAAAAAATATTTTTTGCAAAGCCTTTAAATATTATAAAGAAAATTATAGAAGCAATAATCAATTCCATGATAAGAGTAATGGTGCTGGCGATTGGAATGGGCATAATTTTATTTTATCTAGTTTATTTATTACTTATTAAAGTATAACATCTTAATGTTAAATTTTCATTATTTATCTTATTAAAAAAGCCTCATTGTTTATTAGACAATAAGGCTTAGGTTTGTGTTTTTTTGATTTTGAAATAGTAGAACTATTATACTCAACTATTTAGATCATCTTTTTTAGTTATTTCTTTTTTTGCGTTAGATTTTATTGCTAAAATTATTAGGCCACCCCAAAACATATACATAAACTTGTGAATAATCTCAAATACCATTGGTGTTCCAGGCATATTTGTTCCAAGAAAAAAATCAATAATCGTTAGTAATACTGGGGCAATGATAAGTAGGGCGATCCTTAAAAGATTCTTCTTTGTTTTCATAATTCCTTTTATTTTTGTAGTTTATGTGATTTTTAATGAACTATATTATAATATCACTTTTATGCTATTTTGTCAACTAGTTTGATTCATTGTTAAGCATAAAACAAAAATAACCCCAAAAAATGGGGTTATCGCTTGGTGGCCAACCCATTGAATAATTTGCGAATTTTTCTACTCAACTGGCCGGTTCTCAGTGTTTTACAGTTTATCCTATTTAGTTTTATCTCTCTTAATCGGCCACAAATTAAAGTAAACAATTCCTATTCCTATAAAAAATACTATGGGGCCAATTATTTCCCATAGTAACGATCCGCCCCTAATACACTTACAATCGGCAAAGCACAAAATCGGACACACTTGAATAATATCTGCTCCTTGTAAAAACCAAAGTAGACCAAGAAGTATTGCAATAATCCCGACAAACAAAATTGCTATTTTTTTAAAATTAATTTTCATAAAATCATCTTTATTTTACGCTTTAAAAACTATTTATATTTTACTCTAATAGTTATATATAACAAAACTCCCCATAAAGGAGAGTCGTAAATAAATCATTTTAGGTGGACAACCGGTTGGAAAACTTTTTTGATAGACTATCTTGTTATTTAAAACTAGCCGGATCTCTACCAGTAACTACTTCCTGAAAAATGAATACATTGTTTTTGTCTTTTGAATAAGGGTAACGCAAAACTTGAAATGTTTTACTATCAGCTATTTCAAAAATTTTCCCATCGATGTAGACGTGGTACTTATCTTTAGCATAAGCAATAATACCGACATCCTTTAAAACCTCAAAGCTATCATAATCAACTTCTTCAATTATTTGATTTTTATAAAAAATCTGCTTATCATCTTTACCATACCTCGCTGAAAGCACTAAAAAATTTTTGGAATTAGCTAACTCTATCTTCTGATTTGTATAATAAACATTACTTGTATCTTTTCCATATTCTTGATTATTTCCAGCGGCATCCTTTAACGCGTTAAATTTACTCGCATCTACCCCGCTTAACAAGTTCTGCGTGGGAATATAATAAATATTTTTACTAATCTTAACATAAGAATCGCCAACTCTTTCATAAATCATAGTTCTACAGATATTTTCACATTCAGATAGATTCTTAAAAGGAACGCCCGCATTTTCCACACTTACCTTATAACAAAGATCTGTTTTAGAGTCATAATAATAACCTTCTGACGAACCACAGCATCCTACACCTAAACACATACATTCTTGGTCTTTAGGCGGAGCTAAAAAACATTTTGCATTATTTTGGTTTAATTCTTGGGAATATTTATTTACCTGATTGGGCGCGACTATTAAATTACTTTCACTTGTTTTTAAAAAATACAAAATCGCAATTAAACTTATACAAATTAATGCCAATATAATAATTCTTATATTTTTTCTCATTTTATATTTTTTATAAATGTTTATTATTAATTAATTATAACACCCCCCCCCGTAAAACTAAACTCATCGTAATTAACAAAAAAAACGAGCTTATTAGCTCGTCTTTTCAAAAGGGGTGCCCAGAGAGAATTGAACTCTCGATAACAGGACCACAACCTGCTGTGTTGCCACTACACCATGGGCACCATGCTTATCTTAAATAATCTGATTACGCTTTAACTTCGGTTTCTTCTTCGGCTTCTTCATGACAATCATGATCACAATGGCTGCAATCACAACCACCACTAAAACCTAAAAGGGCATCCATTTTAGCAATTTCTTCTTCAGTTAATTCTTCTTCAACTTCTTTTTTTTCTTCTTCCATAAAATTAAAATTATTTTATACGTACGCCCGGGGGGAGTCGAACCCTCGTAACCAGCTTAGAAGGCTGGTGTTCTATCCGCTGAACTACGGGCGCCTAATTTTATTGCGATTTCTACTAGAAAAATCTTACTAGATTCTACAAGATATTAAGCTATAAGTCAATTCGCTAAAAATATTATAAAAATTAAGAAAAGTCTCTTTGTTTCCAGGCCTCAAAAATTAAAATAGCTGCTGAAACGGAAACGTTTAAAGAATCAATTCCCGCTTTCATAGGAATCTTAATTATTTCGTCTACTTTAGTTAGCCACTCCGAACTTAAACCAGTTGCTTCGGTTCCAAGTAAAATAGCGGAGGCTTCTTGATAATTTACTTCCACATAATTTTTAGCCCCAACTAAAGCCGCCGCCAAAATTTTAATTTTATTTTTTTTCAAAAAATTAATCGTGTTTTCTCGGCTCGCTACAATCACTGGCAGTCTAAAAATTAAACCTTCACTAGCTCGAACTACATTAGGATTATAAATATCAGTTTGTTCATCATTAATAATTATCGCATCAACTCCGGCCGCATAAGCGCTACGGACAATGGCGCCGAGGTTGCCAGGCTTCTCCACGGCTTCGAGAACGACCAAGAGCGGATTTTTTTTCAACTTGAGTGTCTCTAGTTCTAAAATGTTCGGAGAGGCCACAGCAAGGATTCCAGCCGCCTTTTCTTTATAAGAAATTTTTTTATAAACCGCTTCGGAAACGTAAAAAGTTTTAATTCCAGAAAAATCAATTATACGGTCACCGAGTATTTGGACAAACAAAAATTTCAGAAATTACCACGCTACCTTTTATAGCTTCTTTAATTTCTCTTAAACCATCAATAATAAAAAGGCCCTGTTTTTTGCGTTCACGGCTTTTTTCCTGTAACTTTACTATATTTTTTATACGAATATTTTGTTCACTTGAAATTATTTCCATAATAGTTTCATTATATCACATTAAATTGGTCTTCTCTACAGAAAAGACTGCTTTTATGTTATACTATCTAAGAATAAATACAATATTATGCCCATACCACAACTTAAAAATCACTCCGATTTTACCCAAGAAGCTTTAAGGTCCTGGAAAAAACCCCAATCTAAAAAATCTTTTTGGCAAAAAATCTGGTTTAATCGCAAAAGACTTTTAGCTTTGCTGACTATTTTTGTAGCCATTATTTGGTTAAGTCATGACTTACCAAACCCTAATCAACTTATAAATCGTGAGATTGCACAAAGCACAAAAATTTATGACCGCACCGGCGAGCATGTCTTATACGAAATTCATGGTGACCAAAAAAGAACTTTAGTTTCCCTAAGTCAAATTCCAATGTACGTTCGACAGGCCACTATTTCGATTGAAGATAAAGATTTTTACAAACATGGCGGCTTTAGTGTTTGGGCAATGGTTCGAACTGCTATTACTAATGTTCTATATAATCGTTCAGCTGGTGGATCCACTTTAACTCAGCAGTTTATTAAAAATGCTGTTTTAACTAATGATAAAACCTTCACTCGAAAAGTTAAAGAATTAATTTTAGCTCAACAAATTGAAAAGAAATTTTCTAAAGATGATATTTTACAAATGTATCTTAATGAAATTCCTTATGGTTCCAACGCTTACGGTGTTGAGGCCGCTAGTCAAAAATATTTTGGTAAAGATGTAAAAGATATTAGTTTGGCTCAAGCTGCCTTACTAGCTTCATTACCTCAATCTCCAAGTCGTTATTCGCCTTATGGGCCAAACAAAGATATATTACTTGGTCGTAAAGATTATGTTTTAGATTTAATGGCGGAACAAGGTTATATTACTGAAGTACAAAGAGATGAGGCTAAAAAAGAGGTTCTAACTTTTCAAACACCTGAAGTTAGTATCACTGCCCCTCATTTTATTATGTATATCAAAAGTTTATTAGCCGATAAATATGGTGAACAAACTTTAGAGCAAGGTGGCCTTAAAATTATTAGCACCATCGACTTTGATAAACAAAAAATTGCTGATGAAGTGGTCACTGATAAAACTAAAGATTATCAAAAAAAATATGATGCTAACAATGCCGCTTTAGTGGCGATTGATCCTAAAAATGGTCAAGTGTTGGCCATGGTTGGTTCCCGAAATTATTTTGATGATAGCATCCAGGGTCAAGTTAATGTGGCTACTAGCTTAAGACAGCCTGGTTCGTCAATCAAGCCAATTGTTTACGCATCTTTATTTGAAAAAGGTTACACTCCAAACACCATTCTTTATGATGTTGTCACCAATTTTTCAACTGACTCTTCTCAACCTTATATTCCTCATAACTATAATTTAAAAGAATATGGACCAGTTAGTATTCGTAAGGCCTTAGCCGGTTCTCTTAATATTCCGGCTGTCAAAGCGCTATATTTAACTGGCATAAACAGTGTCGTTGATTTAGCTCATGCCATGGGTTATTCATCGCTTGATGCAAAAGATTTAGGTTTATCTTTAGTGTTAGGTGGTGGTGAAGTTAGATTATTAGACCACACCAATGCTTTTAGTGCTTTTGCTCGTGATGGACAAGTTAGTCCGGTAGTTACTATTTTAAAAGTAGAAGATAAAGATGGAAAAACTTTAGAAGAGTGGCAACCAAGTAGTAAAACTGTCATCACCGCTCAAACCGCTCGATTAATAAATAGTGTTTTATCAGATAATTCAGCTCGCTCATTTATCTTCGGCGAAAAAAATAGTTTAACCTTAGGCGATAGACCAGTCGCCGCTAAAACCGGAACCACTAATGATTATCATGATGCTTGGGCAATTGGTTATACACCATCTTTAGTGGCTGGTGTCTGGGTTGGTAACACTGATAATAAAGCTATGAAATCTGGATCCGATGGTAGTGTCTTAGCGGCTCCAGTGTGGAAAGCTTTTATGACTGGAGTTTTATCTGGTACACCAGTAGAAACTTTTAAAGAACCTGATATGACCTTAACTGGTAAAGCGGTTATTGATGGTCAGTTGCCAATCGTTGGCACTACTCCGGTTGATAGTCGAACTGGCAAAGCTGCTAGTGCTAACACTCCAGCTGAGTTTATTCAAAACACGAATATTTATGACAACCATTCGATTTTATATTATGTTGATAAAAATGATCCCCTAGGACCGGTTCCGACTAACCCCGCTAATGATTCTCAGTTTGTCGGCTGGGAAGCTGCTATCGCCGCTTGGGCAGCGAAGAGCAATCAATTCATGTCATCATCTTCAACGCCAATTACAACTACTGAGATAGCTACCTCCACTGCTACGTCCACTGAAATAAATATTTCTACAAGCACAACCATAACAACCAGTACCGCTACTAGCACTAATTAAAAGTTTACAAAAAAACCGCTCATTAATTTGAGCGGTTTTTTTAAATTCTATTTTTTTATTTATTGTCTAATTGGCATAACCACATAAAGATAATCATCTTCTTTATCAGCCGTTAAAACACAAGGGGTATTGTTACTCACCACCTTAAGTCTTACCTTGTCGCTAGTAATATTATTTAAACCATCAACTAGGTAACGATAATTAATTGCGACTTCGTTGTCGACTCCGGTTATTTCCGCATCAACATCTGCTCGACTTTCACCGCTTTGTCCAGAAGAAGCCGAAATAATTATTTTATTATTTTTGAATTCTAAATTAACATCATTAATTCCTGTTTTAGAAAAAATAGCCACGGCTTTAACTGCTCGTGATAAATTTTGTTTATTGGTAATAACTTCTGTTTTACTTTTATCAGGAACTATTTGTCGATAATCTGGATACTGGCCATTTATTAATCTTGAAACTAATTCCACTGAATCAATGGTAAATAAAATTTGATTATCCGAAATCGAAATTTTAACTTCCCCATTTTGTTCAAAACTTAAATCTTCGCTATTATAATTACTTAAAATTCGAAGCACTTCTTGAACAGTACGAGCGGGAACAATTAATTTTTGATTATTAAAAGTATTATTTGCTTTTACGGCAATTGATTTTTCAGCTAAACGATAACTGTCTGTTGCTACTAAAGTTAGCCGGTCATCTTCGAAGTTAAACAACACTCCTGATAACTCAATTCGATTTTCGCTATTTGAAACCGCAAAGGCAACACTATTTAAAGCTTTTTTAAGTTCACTAACACTGCAAGAATAATAATTATCTTGAGCGACACTAGGAATTAAAGGAAACTCTTTAGCTGACTCTCCTTTGATTTTGGTTTTATAATTATCACACTCGATTTTTAATTCTCCTTCAATTTCTTCAATCTCAACATTTTCACTAGGTAATAAGTTAACATACTCAGTGATAATTTTAGCATCGACTGTGAATTCTCCGTCTTCCTCAACTTTTCCCCTTAGCTTGTGGATAATCCCGATTTCTAAATTAGTACTAATAAGCTCAATTGTATTTTGATAAGCTTTAATTAGAATGTTATTAAGAATTGGTAAATTTATATTTTTACCAGTTCCGTGACTAACTATTAGAAGTCCCTTTTTTAAGTTTTCTTGGACGCTGATTAATTTCATATTATATTACTTAATATATATTTATATATAAATAATAATAACAATAAGGGGGTGGATAAAACTGGGTTGTTATTATTTTTTAGCTTTCTTTGGTAATTAAAACGTCTTATTACCTGTTGATTAACTATTAACTTCCTGTGGGATAAAAGTGGTATAAAAGTTGATAAGAATTTTTAATTTTTTTTATCAACAGTTGATACCAGATTGGTCCACAGAGTAAGTCACAGAAATTAGGGAGTTATTAACTAGTTGTTAACAAGTTATTCTATGAATTACTGAATAACTGTTTAATGGAAGCAATTTCTTGTTTTACTTTTTCATTCTCATTCTCATTGATTTCGCGGCTGATTTTATTATAAGCATGCATCGCGGTTGTGTGATCCCGGCCACCCATCTCATGTCCAATGCTAGGATAAGAAGTTCTAACTTCTTCACGCATTAAATAAATAGCAATTTGTCTTGGCCACACTAATTCTTTTTTACGACTAGCACCAATTAAATCTTTATTACTAATATCGTAGAAACGACAGATAGCATCAATCACTTCTTTGTTGGACAAAGATTTAGTTTGAGTATTGGCGACAAAATCAGATAAAATTTCTTTAACACTTTTTTCGGTCACATCAATATTCTTTATTTGATGAACGGCAATAATTTTATTAAGCAAACCTTCGAGTTCACGAATATTATTTTGAACACTCTTGGCTAAAATATTTAAAATTTCTGGTTTAAGTGGAAAGCCTTTTTCAAGAGATCGCTTTTCGAGAATCGCAATTTTAGTTTCCATATCTGGTTTTCCAACATCCGCTACCATACCGGATTCAAAGCGAGAAATAAGACGGGCTTCAATCGCCGGTAAAGATTTAGGGGCTCTATCAGAGGTTAAAACTATTTGTTTATCCCCTTGTTGTAGTTCATTAAAAGTGTGAAAAAATTCTTGTTGAGTCCCATCTTTACCACCCATAAACTGAACATCATCAATTAAAAACAAATCAACATTACGATATAAGTTTTTAAACTCTTTAGCTTTTCCGGAGTGAACAGCTTGAATATAATTATTGGTAAACTTTTCAGAAGTAGTATAAAGAATGCGATCGGTTTTTTTAGAAACCTCATTGCCAATAGCTTGAAGTAAATGAGTTTTTCCTAAACCAACACCACCGTAAATAAATAAAGGGTTATAAGCTTTTCCTAAGTTATTAACAACTGCCCAACAAGCGGCATAAGCTAACTCATTATTTTTACCAACGATAAAATTTTCAAAAACATAACGAGAATTAAGCCCAAATTTATTATCATTACCATTTTTTGGCGAAGCCGCGCTCGGTTTTTCTGAACCCAAAGCATGAAATTGTTTCTGAGGCTGGTTTTCGGAATAAACGGGTTGAGTATTTTTAACTGGCTCACTAACGATGGTTTGTCCACCAAGTTTTTTAAGTTCAACTTTATAAGTAATCGTTACTTTTTGTTTGAGAACATTCTCTAAAGCACTTTGAATATTTTTATGATATTTTTCTTCTAGCCACTTTTTTATAAACGCATTTGGCACACAGACAATAACTTGCCCATTTTCAATAGACGAAATGAAGGTGTTTTTAAACCAGGTGATAAAATTAGCTCGAGATAAGCTAATCTCGATTTCACCTAAAGCCGATTGCCAAATTTGTTCGTAGGGCATAGAATTTTTTTGTTATGATTTCATTATATTTGATAAATTTTCTTATAACAAGCGCCTGCTTGTTTATAATATGTTAGTAACTTGTTGATAACTAAAAAATAAAACCCTTTAAAGTAATATTGACCTTTAAAAATAAAAGTGTTAGAGTATATTAGAATTTAAAACTTAAAATTTATAATGTTTATATGCCGAAACGAACATATCAACCAAACAAAAAAAGAGCGAGTGCTAAACATGGTTTTTTGCATAGAATGGAGACCGAAGATGGTCGTGCTGTTTTAAAAAGAAGACGTGATAAAGGCAGAGAAGTTTTATCCAAATAATAAACTTTTTAATTTAATGCTGGCGAAAAATAGCCGCCTAAAAAAGAATAAAGAGTTTGACTTAGTTTTTAAAGAAGGTAAAACGGTTTACAGCGGTATCTTGGGCATAAAAATTCGAGAAAATCAATTAGAATTTAATCGTTTTGGAGTCTTACTTAGTACCAAGGTTAGTAAATTAGCAGTTACTCGAAATCTTTATAAAAGAAGAATTAAGGCGATTCTTAGGCAAGAGAATCTAAAAATAAAAACTGGCTATGATGGCGTAGTAATTGTTTTACCAGCAATTATAAGCAAAAACTATCAAGAAATTGAAACAGAAATAAAAACAGTTTTTAGTAAATTAAAGTTCTATAGATAATATAGGGCTTTAATTGTATTTATGAAAAATTATATTGATTTATTTTTTAGAAAATTAGCGATTTCTATTATAAAGCTTTATCAAAGAACGCTGTCTTTTGATCACGGACCTTTAAAATCTCTTCATCCACAAGGCTTTTGTCGTTTTTATCCTAGTTGTTCGCAGTATAGTTTAGAGGCCATAGAAAAGTATGGTATAATAAAAGGTAGCTTTAAGGCAATATGGCGAATTATGCGCTGTAATCCTTGGAATAAGGGTGGAAATGACCCGCTTATTTAATAAAATTATTATTTATTTATGTTGTATCTTTATCAAGTTGTTTGCTATCAACCAATTTTAAACCTTTTAGCTTTTTTGTATAATAATACGGCTGATTTAGGAATAGCGATTATTTTAATGACAATTATAATCAAATTGGCATTATGGCCTTTGTCACAGAAAGCGATTAAATCGCAAACGGAACTTCAAGCCATTCAACCAAAGATCGATGAACTTAAGAAAAAATTTGCTGACAATAAAGCAGAACTTGGTCAAGCAACCATGAATTTGTATAAAGAACATAAGATAAATCCTTTATCCTCTTGTTTACCCTTACTTATTCAATTACCTTTTTTATTCGCCGTTTTTAGAGTTTTAAGAACCGGACTCCAAGAAGATTTAGGACTGGTTTATTCTTTTTTAGCTAAACCAACAAATTTTCATACCTTATCTTTAGGGTTCATGGATTTAAGTAAGCCAATTATTTATTTAGCGGTTTTAGCTGGTGTAGCTCAATTTATTCAAAGTAAAATGATGCTAGCTAAGCAAAAGAAAGCTAATATTGGCCAAAAAGATTCAAGCACCGAAGAGAGTATGACAAATATTATGAATAAGCAAATGACCTATATCTTCCCGGTCATGACGGTTGTTTTTGGTTTATCACTTCCTGGCGGTCTAACTCTTTATTGGTTTATGTTTACAGCTTTAACAGTATTGCAACAATTTTTAGTTTTAAGAATGAAAAAAGATACCGTAATTCCTGGACCAATTGAAGGTGAAATAATTAAATAATGATTTTGATAAAATAAAAAAAACAGGATTTTAATTAATCCTGTTTTTTTATTTAAATAAGTTATTCAAAACTTCGATCTTTTCCCACGACTACGTTTAGTTTTCCGCTAATTATATTAATATCGGCGGGTGTTTTTATTTCAATAATGTCATCTAAAATTAAAGGTTGACTAGGATTAGTTATTTTTAATTTAGTGACTGATAAAAAAGTTAAGTCTTTATTTTTGCTTTTAATATAAATATCTAATTTTCCATCAACCGGATTAATCCTAAGATTTTTATCGTCATTAGCTGAGCTCTTTAAGTTAAAAATACTAATAACCCCTTTATCTAAAGGCTCTATCGTGTAGTCGCCGTTTATTTCTAAGATTGATCCTTGGCTCTCAATGGTTGCCTTATTTAAGAAATAGTAGTTATTTACAATACCAATATCAATTTTTTTAACTCGACGGGCAAGCAAAGTGTTACAAGCCTCCTCTTCTTTTTTAATTCCTAAAGAATCGGCGATAGAATTATCTTCGCCAATCGGGATAATTGAAAATAAAATATTTTTTTGAAAAAACCCGTATAATTCATTATCAATCACCGATCCGATAATTTTATTAACGGTTTGATTGTTGCCCACAGCAATAATGGTTTTGGCACCATTTTTTATTTCATTTTGGATAACATCGCGAATATTTTTTATAGCTCCAAGTCTAATGATTTTTCCGTTTAAACCTAGATCAGTTAAACGGATTTCTACTCGGTTTAAAACTCGGCTATATTTATTTTTATTCAAATAATCATCATATATATAAATATTCATACATTTAATCGTATACGCCTGTTAGGCTTTATATATATTTTTACTCAGTTTCAGTTTCAGTTTCGGAAACCTCTTCTAAAACAGCCTTGTTTTTAGCTGGTTTTCCGCTATTTGAAACATAAATAATTTGTCCATTGATAATTGCTCCTTTTTCGATAGAAATTTCAGAGTAATTAATATCCCCAATAATTTTAGCAGTAGGACCAATGGCTAAATATTGGTGAATTTTTAAAGATCCTCTCACTTCTCCGTTTATAATAGCGTCACTAGCCTCAATATTGGCTACCACCTTGGCTTTTTCACCAATAAAAAGATTAGCGTCAGTTCTTAAGTTTCCTTCTAATTGACCTTCAACCACAATATTACCCTCTCCGTGAAAATTACCTTTAACTTTAATGGAAGCTCCAATAATAGTTTCTGCGTCTCTAAATTTTTCTGGCTTGTTTTCTTTGTTGAACATAGTTTTTAAGAATCCCATCGAGATTTAATTCTAGGGATTATAAAATAAGAGTAAATTTATAATCCAATTGTATGGTATCATTAAATCTTTGTCAAAGATTTGACTTAAAATGATAAAGAAAATATAGTATAAAGGTTAATAATCTGGTCCTCGTAGTTTAATGGATAAAACAAGAATCTCCTAAGTTCTAGATCCAGGTTCGATTCCTGGCGAGGACACCAAAC
>Ga0302203_1000544_pt1 | contig 15093 bp, 8 predicted proteins | sample II_Fen_E1_1_FD_194576 | JGI IMG/M metagenome (GOLD analysis project Ga0302203, IMG submission 194576) | Peat permafrost microbial communities from Stordalen Mire near Abisko, Sweden - II_Fen_E1_2 | ecosystem: Environmental > Terrestrial > Soil > Wetlands > Permafrost | place: Sweden: Abisko...
TATACCATTTCGGTAGACAACAATAAACATTATAGTAATTTTCAATTGGCCGGACGATTCGGCCAACCGATTCAACACAATTTATTCTTTATTACAGTTAACAATTTAAATAGTTTTCAGGAAAATACCGTTTTATACTTCAGGTTTAGAAGCCGTGAATCATTGGTTGATGATTTTAAATCCCGTCTTAGTTTCGGGTATGATGTTGAAGGATCTTCCGTATTGAAGATTTCATTAGTCAGCGAGACTCCCGATCGTGATATTGATTTTATCAATAAATTATGTGAAACATTTCTGACTGATAACCTTGATCGAAAAAATGATGCTGCAAACAAACAATTAAATTTATTGATGATCAGTTAGGGGTTGTATCCAAGTCGTTAGCAATATCGGAAGGCGATATGACTAATTTCAGGCAAACAAATAAAATTGTCGACGTATCCAGTCATACCAGCGAATTGCTTGGAAAGGCAGCTAAATACGACGCACAACAATCGGAACTGAAACTGCGTGAAACGTACCTGGATTACCTGACCAAATACCTCAGGACAAATCTGGCAGATGGGGCTATCATTGCACCTTCAAGCCTGGGATTAAATGAACCCATGTTAATGAATTTTGTTCAACAAATCAATGAATTATACGTTCAGCGATCGGAGGTGACAGAAATGAATATGTATTATGCAAAATACACCAAGCAAATAGAAACCGCCAAGTTAACCGTGCTGGAAGTAATCAAGAGCATGAGGGCCTCTCTTGATATTGAAAAAAATGATTTCAACAAGCGATTTGCTGTTGTAAATAAAGAAATTGAAGAGCTTCCTAAAAAGGAACTTGAAATGATTGCCATTGAACGAAAATACAAAATGGATGACAATTATTATACATTCTTCCTGCAAAAAAGAGCGGAATCCGAAATTCTGAAAGCCTCAAATACTCCTGACAATAACATATTGGACAGAGCCCGTGAAGTAGGGACTACCAATTCAGGCAAAAAATCAAAAACAATCCTCATGTTTTTACTATTTGGACTTTTGATTCCTACTGTTATTGTTGTAATCATTGAACTTTTAAACAATACTATACGTTCAAGTAAAGACGTTGAAAAGCATTCGTCATTCCCGTTGATAGGTGCTATTCGACACACCAAGAGTACAGATCCATTATTGGTGACAAAGAATCCGAGATCGGCATTCACAGAAATGTTCCGGGTAATTCGCACCCGTATTGAGTTTATTGTACAGCGGAAGACCGATATTATGATTATGATCACATCAACTGAATCGGGTGATGGAAAAACATATTTCTCAATCAATCTGGCTGCTGTGTATTCAATGGCCAGCAAAAAGACGATACTTGTTGATATGGACATACGGAAGCCAAGTGTTAACCAACGATTTAATATTGTGCAACCAAACGGCGTGACCAACTATTTAGCAGGTCAATGTACCCTGGATGAAATCATCTTACATCTGCCAAAAGTAGATTTTGATATTTTACCTGCAGGCTCAATACCTCCTAATCCGGGTGAACTGATTCGTTCAGATAAACTGATAGCCATGTTTGTTGAGTTGCGAAAAAAATATGACTATGTCATTGTCGATTCAAGTCCAATAGGTATGGTAACTGATGCTTATTCGTTAGCCCATCTTTCGGATGTAAATTTATTTGTGGTTCGTAACGGGAAAACAAATAAGACCTTCTTTAAAAAACTGAGTACTCAATTGAAAATGGATAATTTGCCTAATATGTACTCTGTAATTAACGATGTGGTGGATGATGGTAGCCGGTATTCAAATTACAAACTTTATAAATACGCTTACCTGATCGGAAATAGTTATGGATATGGGTATAGCAATAAAAAGAAGAAAGGGGAAGCTGAAAAATACTTCCATTATTACGAAGATGATACTGAAATTTAATTTTTTAAATATCACGTATATGAATAATTAAATTCATAAGAAATTACAACCTAAAAAATAATTTTAATCAAAACATTTAAATGAAAAAAGTAGCTCTTATTACCGGTATTACCGGCCAGGATGGTGCCTATTTAGCTGAATTACTCTTAAAAAAAGGGTACATAGTCCATGGATTGAAACGTCGTTCTTCTTCCTTTAATACTGACCGGATTGACCATTTATATCAGGATCCTCATGTCGACGATCGTAACCTGTTATTACATTACGGTGATATGACTGATTCCATGAATCTTACCCGGATTATTCAGGAAACGCAACCTGATGAAATTTACAATTTAGCCGCCATGAGCCATGTAAAAGTAAGCTTCGATACTCCCGAATATACTGCAAATGCCGATGGGATTGGTACGTTACGGTTACTCGAAGCAGTCAGGCTACTGAATTTAACTAAAAAAACCAGGATCTATCAGGCTTCTACTTCGGAATTGTACGGATTGGTTCAGGAAGTTCCTCAAAAAGAAACTACCCCTTTCTATCCTCGCTCCCCGTATGCAGTTGCTAAAATGTATGCATACTGGATTACGGTTAATTACCGCGAAGCTTATGGAATACATGCAAGCAACGGAATCCTTTTTAATCACGAGTCTCCATTGCGTGGTGAGACTTTTGTTACCCGTAAGATTACCCGTGCTGCTTCACGTATTGCCATGGGTATGCAAAACAAATTATTCCTTGGAAATCTCTCCTCAAAACGTGACTGGGGACATGCTAAGGATTATGTACGGGCTATGTATCTTATTTTACAACAGGAGACTCCGGATGATTACGTAATTGCCACAGGCATAACGACTGAAGTACGGGAGTTTGTTCGCATGGCATTTGACGAGATAGGTCTCAATATTGTATTTGATGGTGAAGGAATTGATGAAAAAGGATTTATCGGCAGTATTGACAGTGCGAAATTTACTGAATATGTAGGCGCTGAATTTCTAGACATTGTCCGGGCTATTAAAGAGCCGATTGTTGAAGTTGATGCCAATTATTTCCGTCCGACTGAAGTTGATTTATTGATTGGTGATGCCACTAAATCAAGAACCAAACTGAACTGGATTCCTGAATATGATTTAAAGAAACTGGTGGAGGAAATGATGCGTTCGGATGTAAAACTTATGAAAAAAGAAACATACCTCAAAGAAGGTGGATTCAGGGTATTAAATTATTTTGAATAAGAATTATGGACAAAAATTCAAAAATATACATTGCCGGTCATAAGGGTATGGTTGGTTCAGCAATTAAAAGAAATCTGGAAGCAAAAGGCTATACTAATTTTGTAACACGCACTTCCGTTGAGCTTAATTTGCTTAACGAACAAGATGTTGCCGGGTTCTTTGAAAAAGAAAAACCTGAAATAGTAGTACTGGCTGCTGCTAAAGTAGGTGGGATTGTTGCAAATATGACGTATCGTGCTCAGTTTATTTACGAGAACCTGATGATTCAAAATCATGTCATCCATCAGAGTTATGTGCACGGAGTTAAGAAACTGCTATTTCTGGGTTCATCGTGTATTTATCCCCGGATGGCTGATCAACCGATTCACGAAGATGCTTTGCTTACAGGGCTTCTTGAGAACACAAACGAACCGTATGCTATTGCTAAAATTGCAGGCATTAAAATGTGTGAAGCATATCACGATCAGTACGGTTGTAATTTTATTTCCATTATGCCGACCAATTTATACGGACAAAACGACAATTACGATCTGGAAAAATCGCATGTGTTACCGGCTTTAATCCGTAAAATGTATTTGGGAAAATGCCTTAAGGATAACAACTGGACAAACCTTCGTGCCGATTTGAACAAACTGCCCATTGAAGGTGTAAATGGTTCCTTCAGCAATGAAGTGATCCTGCAGGTACTCAAGAAATACGGGATATCGGAAACAAATAATGAAGTATCCATTACATTATGGGGAACAGGTTCACCCATGCGTGAATTCCTTCATGTCGATGACATGGCAGATTCCAGCGTTTTCCTGTTACTAAATTATAATGCACCTGATTCAACCCCAACTCATGTAAATGCAGGCTGTGGTGAAGATATTACCATTAAGGAATTATCCGAAATTGTACGTAAAACTGTCGGTTATGAAGGAAAAGTAATATGGGATAGCAGTAAGCCCGATGGAACTCCGCGTAAACTTCTGGATATATCCAAATTAAAAAGCCTTGGCTGGAAACCATCTATTTCACTGGAAGAAGGGATTAAGAGAGTCGTTTCAGTTTATATGAATGAGTAATCATATTTAAATCAAACTATTCAACCTGCTTATTACAGGCTTAAAGATCAGAAAAGAAGTTGCTTACAACGTTTTTCTGATCTTTTTTTATAACAATCGATGTAAATTAACGTGAGTTAGACGTAAGGATTAACTTAACTAATTGAAATACATCCAGCAACTTTCCCGTAGGGAACATTTATCAATTGAATATGTTATTTCAAGGATTGATTTCCCCGTCAGGGGATAAATATAATGATTCTCTACGGGAAATTATTCAAATCAGATTATGTTTTCTGTTGATATTTAAGTCCTAACGGACTATTCCTTACGTCGAACTCACGCTAAATTACCAAACTTACTATTCATTTTTGGATTTCCATTTAAACGATCCTTGCTACATTCTCCCTTTTTAGGATTAAATCGGATACGAATAGAACATATAGAAACTTACTGAAGGATAGAAAAAGCCAGACCTCACTGACCCCTCTAAAGGATCCTTAACAACCAACGCATTCTAAAGAACAAAAACATATAATATCTATACATTATTTAATGAACAATAAATGGTTAATATTGTTTAATCTAAAAAACTGACAATAAGCAACTGCATCATATATAGATCAGATTCTACTCAATTATAAAAAATAATGTAAGAGGGCTTCTTGTGAAATCAACAAATAATATTTATAAACAACCAAAATCATAAAAAAAAGGAATAAAGACATTTCTTTTTTCATATATTATTGAAAACCAATTCTATTTTGTTCTTTTGATTATCCTTGAAAGTTTATTTCTATTTAAATTCCATTGACTTACAATTATTCAAAAAAAAAACAGTTTCACCAAAATTGATATCATAAAATAATTGAAGCTTACTTTAGATTAAAAATACTTTACTCTCGCTTTAAATTCTACAAAATTCAACATTTTTTTTTGAGATCAGGATTGGAGTCATAAAAGAGCTTAACAATTTATCGAAACATTTTACCTCTATTAACCAAATAGTTACCATAAATTACTAATTATTATATGTTAAATATTAGGTGGTGTGTAAAATAAACACACTATAAATTTGGTAATAGAAATAATACACTTTATATTTGCAACATAAAACATATTGTGTTTCTGACACACTTGTTTGACTTTAACCTTAGAATCGTACTGTAAAAGCATATCAAATTTCTGAATTTCATCAGCTTAAGCTAATGTCAGAATTGACTAAATATCGATAAACGATTATTTAATTCAATGTATTTAAGAAATCAGGTAAATAGAAATCATATGAAAATATCTCCTCCTCTATTCTTGTTTTTGCTATGTTTAAATTCCAATAAACAAAATAATAGCTATTCAGTATTAAAATTCATCCCTTTACTTCCTTTACTATCTTTTGAAGAAACGTACAACTTAACCAGTTCCAACACGATTGGTATGTCACCGTATAAATTGAACCGTATTATAGCTGTTTAATTAGCTATCAATTGGTTCAATGCATATTTGTAGATATATTGTTCATCAAATAAAATAGTTCTCTTTGTTTTTGATAATGGTGATTATCAGAGATTTTTCCAAAAATTTTACGAATACATGATTAAATTTAAGATATGATTTAACACTATAAAAACAATCTTTAAATTCTAATTCAACATGACTAATTCAACATGACCTTAGATCCTTTCTCTAATAATGGAATTAATTAATTTGTAAAAAAATCACTATCTAATCATTAAATTAAATCTATGAACAAAAAATCAATCCAACGATGTAAAAACCTTGGTTTACATCCAAGCAAACTATTTATGAGTTTGCTTAGTACCGTTATTTTTATATTAATCGGTACGCTATCGGTTTCTGCTGCAAATCCTATAAAAGGAACTGCTATTGATGAAAAAAGTAACCTTCCTTTAATTGGAGTTAGTGTACTTGTTGAAGGTACATCAACCGGAACTATTACCGATTTTAATGGTAATTTCTCTATGGATATTCCATCCCCAAATTCAGTTTTAGTATTTTCGTATGTTGGGTATAATTCCCAGAAAGTAAGCGTTAATGGTCAGACTTTTTTAAGAGTTATTTTGACAGAAGACACCAGAAACTTAGACGAAGTAATCGTAGTTGGTTATGGTGTTCAGAAAAAAAGCCTGGTTACCGGGGCAATATCAAGCATAAAAGCGGAAGATATTGCAAATATCAATATTTCAAGGGCTGAAGAAGCATTGCAGGGAAGAACTGCAGGAGTCCAGGTGGTACCGGTATCAGGTGCTCCGGGAGCCGGGATGAATATCCGGATTCGTGGAGTCAGCTCAAACGCCGGATCAAACCCGTTGTATATTGTTGATGGGATAAAAACAGGTGATATCAATTACCTCGATCCTTCCGACATTGCTTCCATGGAGGTATTGAAAGATGCTGCTTCATCGGCTATATATGGTTCTGAAGGTGGAAATGGTGTTGTAATTATCACAACAAAAAAAGGGGTAGCCGGCAAAATGATTGTCAGTTATGATTTTCAACATGCATTCACAAGTGCAGCCAACCTTCCTAAATTGATGAATACGACTCAGTATGCCCAGTTTATGACTGAAAAAAATATAAATGGCACCTCAATTCTTACTGCACCGGTTGACCAGAATTACAATACAGATTGGTTGGGTGCACTTTTCACAAATGGCTATACAACTAAACATCATATTGCTTTTTCCGGTGGAAATGAAAAATCAACGTATATCGTTGGATTGAATTATTTCAAAAATGATGGTATTGTTGCTGGGAATAAAGATGTTTTTGAAAGATATTCTGCTATGTTTAATTCTGACCATCAGATCAAAAAATGGTTGAAAGTAGGACATAACATTGATTATTCTCATTTTACCACAAAAGGTATAAATGAAAATGGTGGTGAGTTTGGGGGTACAATCGGTAGTGCCTTGCAATTGGATCCAACTACTCCTGTAGAATATACGGATCCTGCTAAAATCCCAACATTTATTAAAGGTGAAATTGCTGCACATCAAAACCAGGTAGTGAAGGCACCTAATGGAAACATTTACGGGATATCACAATATGTAGCCGGTGAAATTTTAAATCCATTCGTTTCAATATCCAATACAAATGGCGTAACTACGAATGACAAACTGTTGGGCAACATCTATATGGAACTTACTCCTTTTGAAGGATTTAAATTTACATCAAGAGTTGGTTTGGAACTTGCTATGACCAATAATCACTATTGGACAGTACCATTTTATTATGACGCTACGAACTTAAACACTGCCGGTATTACGCACGACAACAATGATGTCTATAACAAATGGACCTGGGAAAACTTTGCAACCTATAATCATAAGTTCGGGGATCATAACCTGACGATACTTGGTGGTATGTCGGCCGAAGATTATACCCACAAAACCATCAACGGGACAGGAAGTCCGATGGAACATCCATTAGACAGTTACGCTCAGCTTGAGTTTTCTTCACATACAAATGATTTGGTAACCGGTTACACACGCGAAATCAAAAAAGAATCCTATTTTGGACGTGTTTCTTATGACTATAAAGGAACATATTTGCTGGAAGGTTCTTTACGTGAAGATGGCGCAGGTACATCACAGGTTCCTGCATCGGGTCGATGGGGTACATTTCCTTCTGCTTCTGCAGGATGGGTTATCTCCAATGAAGATTTCTTCAAAAGAGGAGTGATTACTTCGGCAAAAATAAGAGGGAGTTGGGGTCAGAACGGTAGTTTGAATTCACTTGACGACAACAAATTATTTGCTTACAACTCAGTAATTACCGGAATTAATGGTGGAAAACCTATGACCTATACGTTATCTGATGGCACAGTGGTGAATGCTTATGAACCTAACGTGTTGTCAAACGATAAACTTAAATGGGAAACCAGTGAGCAATTAGATCTCGGAATTGATTTACGTGCTTTCGATGATATATTAACATTTTCGGCAGATTATTATGTAAAAACAACGAAAGATTTTATTTTTCAGGGTATTCCTTCCTATTCAAGTGGTAACACTGCTCCACAAACCAATGGAGGTGAAATACGTAATACCGGTTTTGAATTTGACTTAGGTTTGAAAGATAAGATTGGTGATTTCCACTATGCTATTAATGCAAACATTTCACCTATAACCAATGAGGTTACCAAACTGGAACCTGTATTTGGAAAAAGGGTTGGTGGTGCAAGTCTTGGTACAGGATGGTCTAACGTCACAATTTTCGAACCAGGGTATTCTGTCTGGCATTTCTATGGTTACAAAACACATGGAATTGACCCTGCTACCGGAAATCCATTCTTCGTTAACGCAGCCGGAAAAGATGTATCAGCAGCAGTAATAACTGAAGCAGACAAACAGGATTTAGGCAGTGCTATTCCAAAATTTACGTATGGTGGAAGTATTCAGCTTGATTATATGAATTTTGATTTTGGTTTAACACTTAACGGATCTTCCGGTAATAAAGTGGCGTTAGGATGGATTCGTACGGATAAATTAGCTTCTAACAGACCTACCTACTTCTATGATGGTCGTTGGACGAAACCCGGAGACATTGCTACCAAACCGGCAGCAAATGCTGATCCTAAAACGTATCAGAGTGATCAATATATTTTTGACGCTTCATACCTGAGAATTCAAACCATTCAATTGGGGTACTCAATTCCGCAAAATATCTTAAAAGCAGCATTCATCAAATCACTTAGACTTTATGTGTCGATGGACAACTTCTTTACCTTTACGTCTTACCCTGGAATGGATCCTCAACCAACTATCGCAAACAATACAGCAAACAATTCAGGTGTTGACCGCGGTACTTATCCGAAAGCTAAAGACATCATGCTTGGAGCCTCAATCAATTTTTAATAAAACTAATATTAATAATTATGAAGACAAAATATTATAAACAAATTGCAATTGCTTTGGTATCGTTGTTATTCCTTGCCGGATGTGCATCGGATTTTCTCGATATACAGCAACAGGGTGTGACGAAAGTTACAGACTTTTACAAAACTGATGCTGATGCTACAGGTGCCATCATGGGGTGTTACAACATGATGAGAGGCCTGCAGGCAAGTAGCTGGACAAGTGCCTGGATGACTAAAGAATCATTATCTGACGATATCTATACCGGTGGTGAAAACGCTGGCGACAGACCGGAATATCAGGAACTCAATACATTCACTTTTGGTACTACCAATAGCCCTATTACCAATATTTACAAATATCAATATATGGTTATTTATCGGGCGAATATGATTATTGATAATTTCAAGACTCCGACAGCTTATCAAAAATTAGTGATCGCCGAAGCTAAAGCGATACGGGCATATATGTATTTTGACCTTGCTACACTTTATGGCAATGTTCCCCTGGTATTGCATGAGTTGTTGCCTACAGAGTATGCTCAGCCAAATTCTGCTTCTGTAACAAATACTGACGGTACTATTACGCCAACAGGGCTTTATGCACAAATCGAAAAAGATCTCACTGAAGCTATTGTTGACCTGCCAAGGAAAAGTGATTTAAAGGCTGCCGGATCAGACATATCAAGGTTCAGCAAAGGTACGGCTCAGGCATTTTTAGGAAAGACGCAGCTTTTTGAAAAGAAATATGCTGCTGCTGCAACAACCCTGAATGCACTTATTGCAACCGGCGATTATGGTCTTTACCAACTTTCAGAACTTAAAAATAATGACTATACTCAATTGTTCCGTACAAGCACAGAATTTGGGAAAGAATCACTCTTCGAAATCAGTTATTCAAGCGCACGAAGTAATGACTGGAGTTTTTCCGACCTTTTCAATGATCCATCAAGAACCAATCCATCGAATATTGTATGGCAACTTTGCGGGCCTCGTGGTGACCAGGGATTTAATGCGGGCACTTTAGGAATTAATGCTGGTTGGGGATTTGGTTTGCCAACCCTTGATCTCTGGAAAGCTTATAAAGATGCAGGTGACTCCATACGAGTTCATGCAACCATTTTAACCGAGTCACAAGCAAAAGCAGCAGGCGGCACCATGCTACGTACAGGCCAGCCAGCTGGCGGTAATATGATATGGGGATGCGCCGGCTTGATTCGCTTAAAATACACGACCTGGGCCGATGAAACTGCCACACCCGATCAAGTGTCAAAGGGAGCTGTGCCTGATTTAAATTACGGAACCAATCTGAGAATCATGCGATATGCTGATGTACTGTTAATGGCAGCTGAAGCAAATTTACAAGCTGGTGCAAATGGAGTAGCATTAGGCCAGATCAATCAGGTTAGAACCAGGGTAAATTTACCAGCTCTTACCTCGTTGACACTTGCAAATATCAAACTGGAGAGAAGGCTTGAACTCTCTTTCGAAGGAAGCCGTTATCAGGACTTAGTTCGTTGGGGTGATGCTGCAACGGTTCTGAAAGATCAGGGAAAAGCTGTACCGACAGGTGCACGAATTGGTGGTGTTTTACAATACAACAACAATCCTGCTGCAGGATTTAAAGCACCAAAAAACAATATGTTCCCAATCCCATTCAATGAAATATCATCGAATCCGAATGTAGTACAGAATCCTGGTTATAATTAATCTTTTTGTATTAAAATAAAAATGGTTTTAATTGGTTGAAACCCTGAATAGCCTGGAACCAGAATTAGTTGGTTCGGGCTATTCTTTTTATCTTTTATACATTAGTTGATGAGAGAACTTGTTTTAATTTTAGTCCGGCATTATTTGCCCATCCATGTAATGTTTCAGGCAATACTCCTGAAGATTCAGTTAAATCAAATAAAACCTGTTTTAAATGCGATACATATACGAATTAATCAGGCTACTAATATTAAATTTAAAATAAACATATCACCAATCCTAAACAAAAAACATTGCTTTCAATTATAAAACGGTTGACTCAACTGCCATCGGGCTAAGATTAAAGTGCCATTTCAGGGATCTTAATCATCCCTTCTAATCAAAAGACAGCTTTTGTAGATATCAGCATATCACCCAACAGCCTAACACAGCCCGAACAGATAGTCTTTTTTGAACTAAGTTCTCCGGTTAACGTATCTGTATCAGGCATCTGCAAAGCTATGGGAATATGATACTACAATTATTTCCCCTCAGCGTATGATAGTTGATTATGTTCAGGTATTTCAATAATTATCAGTTTAAATAATAGAGTCTATGATTCGCATAAAAATATTAAATAGTAGCATTATTCCAAAAATAGCATTAGTTTCAATACTGACTATATTTTCAGCTTATTCCTCCGGGAAAGGAGTAGATCAGCAAAAGCCTGAGACCCCAAAAACAGGACATTCTGATGTATCGTGTTGGTTGACAGATCCGGTATCGTCCATCTATCTGCAAAAACAAAATACGTCGTTGCATTTTACATCAAATCTAAATTCAAATCCAACTATTCTGGTTGATTCAGTGACGAAATACCAGACAATGGATGGCTTTGGATTTTCAATGACTGGTGGAAGTGCTTATTTAATCAACAAATTAGAGGTGTCTGTAAAAAACAGACTAATGAATGAGCTTTTCTCGAACGACAGTTCATCAATCGGAATCAGTTATCTGCGTATCAGCATTGGGGCATCCGATCTTAATTCTTCGGTATTTTCATATAATGATATTGATCCATCAAAAACAGATACCGCTTTGCTAAGTTTCAGCATAAAACCAGACTCATTCGATTTAATTCCTGTCTTGAAATCGACAATTGCAATCAACCCCGGAATAAAAATACTTGGTTCTCCCTGGTCGGCACCTGCCTGGATGAAAACAAATAAAAGTACCAAAGGTGGCAGTTTAAAACCTGAGTATTTCGGAGTCTATGCTCGATATTTCGTTAAGTACATCCTGGCAATGAAAGATCAGGGTATTGTTATTGACGCTGTAACTATTCAAAACGAGCCACTGAATCCAGACAACAATCCTAGCATGTATATGTCGGCCGGAGACCAGGCCAGGTTTGTAAAAGACTTTTTGGGTCCGGAGTTTGCAAAAGCAAAAATAACCACCAAGATCATCCTGTACGATCATAATTGCGATGTGCCTGATTATCCGTTGACTATATTAAATGATCCTGAAGCCAGAAAGTATAGTGATGGGTCGGCTTTTCATTTGTACGGAGGGAGTATAAATGCACTTAGTACTGTTCACAATGCCTATCCCGATAAGAATGTATATTTCACGGAGCAATGGGTTGGCGCACCGGGTAAGTTTGCTGAAAATTTGAAATGGCATGTAAAAAACCTGATAATAGGAGCTCCACGTAACTGGAGTAAAAATGTAATTGAATGGAACCTTGCTTCCGATCCTAATTATGATCCGCATACTCCCGGAGGCTGCACTACCTGCCTGGGCGGATTAACTTTAAGTAATGACGTAAAAAGGAATGTATCGTATTACATCATTGCACATGCTTCAAAGTTTGTTCCAATGGGGTCAATACGGATCGACTCAAATGTCCCGGACAATCTGCCGAATGTTGCTTACCTCACTCCTACCGGTAGAAAAGTGCTGATTGTCTTGAATGATAGTAATTCACAAATAACATTCAACATTCAGTTCTCAACTAAAAAAATAACTCCCGTTTTAGCAGCAGGTTCAGTAGCAACATATACATGGTAACCGGATTAAAATGAATTAAAAAATAAAAAAATAAAGCATATAACAAAATGAAAAGACACACTATTTTATTAATTATTTCATTGATATACAGCAGCTGTTTTATCAATGCATACGAAATAGCCGGTTCAAAATCAATTAAATCTGCAAAGCAATACACTACATCCCAAACTGGAAATTTACGACTATCTTATGTCGGCGAACTTCAATTTAAAAGCGATTCTCAACCGGAGGTTGATGCAAGTATTTCAATTAATCAAAATAAGAAATTCCAGACGATATTAGGAATTGGTGGTGCATTAACAGATGCATCGGCTGAAACGTTTTTCAAAATGCCTGTATCTAAACAGAATGAATTCATCAAGGCGTATTATAGCCCGATCGATGGAATTGGTTATACCCTGGCAAGAACATCAATTAACAGCTGTGATTTCTCAAGTGACAGTTATACCTATGTTTCAGATAAAGATATTACACTGAAAACATTTAATATCAGCCATGATTTAAAATACCGGATTCCGTTTATCAAAAAGGCTATTGATGGAGCTGGCGGCAAGTTGGTTTTATATGCAAGCCCCTGGAGTCCACCGGCATGGATGAAAGACAATAACAACATGTTGCAGGGAGGGAAATTATTACCTCAGTATAATCAGGCCTGGGCCAATTATTACGTCCGGTTTATACAGGAATATGAAAAAATCGGTATTCCAGTCTGGGGACTTACAGTACAAAATGAACCTATGGCAAAACAAACCTGGGAATCGTGTATTTTTACTGCCAGTGAAGAAAAAGACTTTGTGAAGAATTTCCTGGGGCCAACGCTTCATAAATCCGGAATGGAAAATAAGAAAGTGATTGTTTGGGATCATAACCGCGATTTGATGTTTCAACGTGCCAGCGATACCTATGATGATAAAGAAGCTGCCAGATACATTTGGGGAACTGGCTTCCATTGGTACGAGAACTGGGCTGGAGGCACACAGCAATTTGGGAATGTTCAACGGGTAAATGAAGCTTATCCTGATAAAAATCTCATCTTTACAGAAGGATGTATTGGTAATTTTGATTTAGCGAAAGTCAACGATTGGAGTCATGGAGAGCAGTACGGTGAATCGATGATCAATGACTTTAACAATGGAACAGTCGGTTGGACCGATTGGAATGTGTTGTTGGATGAGCAAGGTGGTCCAAATCATGTACAAAATTTCTGTTTTGCACCGGTTCACTACAACACTAAAACAGACGAATTGATTTATAACAATGAATTCTATTATATCGGCCATTTCTCGAAATTTGTAAAACCCGGAGCAAGAAGAATTTCTGTTGCGTCAACTAAAAGTCACCTGTTGACAACAGCTTTTCAGAATACAGACGGAAAGATTGCAGTTATTGTTATGAATCAGGGAGATAAGGAACAATCTTACTTAATTTGCATAAACGGAAAATCAGCCAAATCAACGATACCTGAGCGGTCCATTTCTACGATTGTGATTGAGTAAATAATTTATTTTAGAAGGATCCTATACAGAATCAGGGAGGTGTTTTTTACACCTCCCTTTCCATAATTTCCGCAGCCATTCACCTGATTTACTTTCATCCGTACTGTCCTGAACTTTATATGAAATATTGTTCAACGAAATGATTCTAAAAGTCGTGGTAGTATTTGTAATCCTTACCGTAGTTCATTTCCCTAATAAGTTTGGTGTGGTGTACGACCCGTTTAAAATAATGTGAACAATTAAATACCGCATTGCTGCTTTTAACGTTTTAGCTTTGTTTAACTTGTCTGAAATGGCATTGTTTTTAGTAGATGGTAACTGGTAAATGAGTAAAAAGTAAATCATTTAAATCTGATTATCATATGACTTTGATCTCTTTTTCTATAAAACAAGGCAAATTGAACTTCAATGGAAAGATTTACTATTTAAAAATTCCACAAGTAATGGTCAACATACAAAAAATCTAATTTGATCATTAATCATCATCTCTTATTGTAGATATTTTTAAGAATAACTAATATTAATTCGAAATATGTTGAGTGTATTTTGGAAATTAAGTAAATGAACCTTATATTTGCACACACATAGATATTGTAATATTGACACTTTGCTAATAATTTCTAAAACATTTATTTAATGAGAAAAATTTTCTATTATAAAGTATTTACTTTATGTCTGTTAGGTCTCGTTACTGTTAATTCAGGTTTTGCTGAGAACAAAACCAATGGTAAAAAGAATTTTTTTGAAATAGACTGTCAAAAC
>Ga0302203_1000548_pt1 | contig 15057 bp, 10 predicted proteins | sample II_Fen_E1_1_FD_194576 | JGI IMG/M metagenome (GOLD analysis project Ga0302203, IMG submission 194576) | Peat permafrost microbial communities from Stordalen Mire near Abisko, Sweden - II_Fen_E1_2 | ecosystem: Environmental > Terrestrial > Soil > Wetlands > Permafrost | place: Sweden: Abisko...
ACCGATTATTCTGTTGGCTGCCATAATTTGGTATTTGAAAATCTATAAAGACGGCAAGTATTGCACCTTTCCCCATGCCATTGAGTTTTTGAATAAGAAGTATTCAGATACTTTTACCATCTTGACTTCATATACCGACCTCGAAAATTACCTTTCACCGTTTATGGATGCCTGGGAAGGAGGGGCACAAGACCAGCTACAGGGACAAATTGCATCTGCCAAGATTCCACTGTCTCGTATGATTTCACCACAGCTCTATTGGGTGATGACCGGAGATGATTTCACTCTCGATATCAATAACCCCGAAGCACCTAAAATCCTTTGTGTGGGGAATAATCCCGACCGCCAGAGTATTTATTCAGCTGCACTCGGATTGTATAACAGCCGCATTGTAAAGCTTATCAACAAGAAAGGACAACTTAAAAGTTCAGTTATCATTGATGAACTACCGACCATTTATTTTCGTGGGTTGGATAACCTGATTGCCACTGCCCGTAGTAATAAAGTAGCTGTTTGCTTAGGATTTCAAGACTACAGCCAATTAAATCGGGATTATGGCGATAAGGAGGCGAAAGTGATTCAGAATACGGTTGGGAATATTTTTAGTGGACAAGTAGTAGGCGAAACAGCTAAAAATCTATCCGACCGTTTTGGGAAAGTACTGCAACTGCGCCAATCGATGACTATCAACCGTCAGGATAAATCCACCTCTATTAGCACACAACTGGATAGTCTTATCCCAGCTTCAAAGATCAGTAACCTTACCCAAGGAGTTTTTGTGGGTGCTGTCTCTGATAATTTTGAGGAACGGATTGAACAAAAGATTTTTCATGCGGAAATTGTGGTTGATAATGCAAAAATTGCAGTTGAAACCAAAGCTTACAAAATGATTCCTGAAATTGCTTCCTTTATTGATAGCGATGGCAACGATAACATGAAACAAGAAATTGACAAAAACTACAATCGGATCAAACAAGAAGTTGCCCAAATTGTCGTGGACGAGATGGAACGAATTAGAAATAATCCGGAATTAAGCCACTTGGTGAAAAAATAACAGTTCAGATAGTTATGTTTCATATGGCCTCAGTCAGTTTAAAAGTGACCAATGCGATACAAAACATAAATTTAAGCATTCTGTAGAAGTTGTATTACAATTCACAATATTTATTCAATATGAATTAAACAAAAACAATCATATCAACCAGTTGTGAGAAATAATCTGTAGACCAAATCTCTAATTGCCCTGAGTCTTTGAGAAATGGCTTCACATCAGCTTTTACCATATCCATGTTTGTGTTGGAAATCTTTTCTTTAAGCATTTTTTTAAACGATTCCGGCGACATTTGTTCAAAACCTTGAGATTCAAATTGCCGAATTCGTTCACAGAGATGAGAAAAGTCCAACCGAATATTATTTTTCACATACCACTCAAAATCATACCAGTCACGTCCTTTGACTCTTGTATTCCACTTTCGGAAAAGCAGGGCGTGCATTTTGCCTGCATATAAACTAGGCATGGTGTAACAACGTGTCATAAAAGAATAAGGCAACAAGAGTAACTTTGACTCCGTTAAGAATCCTAAAGGCGGATTTATATCCAATTCTATCTTTATTTTTACACTACGTTCCGTTCTAAATTGCAGATTGTATATTGCTGTGTCATCTTTAAGGAAGGCAGATTCAATGTTTGATTGATTTTTCTTCTCCTTTTTATTGATAACTACCTCTCTTCCTAAAGCGGTAAACTCGTTTATTATTGGTTGAAAGTAGTTCTCAAGCATGAATTCTTTGTTTGGTTGTAATAACGAGAAGTCCATATCTTCTGAAAATCGTTGCAGTTGATGAAATATTCGAAGACATGTACCACCATAAAATGCTGCATATTCAAAGAATCCACCTCTATAAAGTCCTGCCAATGCAATTTGTTGCATTACTTCATGCAAGGCGTTTGTATAATCATCATTTGTTTTTATCTCATAGCGAGATAACATTATATCAAATACATTCATTTTTTAGTAATTTATAAAGTAGTTTGAGTTCTCTTTTTTTCTTGCTTACAGCGATACATTCTTTAATGATTTCTACATCGTAATGGTCTATTACCGATAAATCAATTCGCATATCCTCTTCAAGGTATAGTTGCATTGCTTTAATCGATTGCAATTTTAATCCGGCTGTTTGTATAATCACATCGCACATGGCTTTTTCAGGACTAGCAATTAGATAAGCGTATTCATTATTCACAATTTCTTGCCGTACACCTATTGCAAAATATTCTTTAGAGATGCCTACAAAGTTGAAGTCTCCAAGCGGAGTTGAAAAATTCCGACTTCGCTTGATAGTCATGGAACTAACAACATGAACTCTTTCCGGTATTAGTCCGTAAAATGAAAGTGCAGTTTGAAGGGATACATAAGAAGGCCCGTAAAGATGATTTGCAATCAACTCTTTTGATAACGGTTGGTTTTGCAACTTCGGCGCAACGACATATAGTCCTCGCTTCAAACGAATCAAGAGATCTGCTTGCTCCAACGAAGCTCTCTTATCCTTGGGTGACTTATAATCATTAAGTACACCTGACAATGTAGCTGTGTCAAAAGGAATAATTCCAAATTGCTTTAACGTATCCATATTTGCCATTTATGTTGATAAAAAAAATGTACAGTGCAAATGTAGTGAATTTTGCACAGATAATCGAATTACATCCGATTATCTATGCAAAAATAGCTTTTATAAATGGAGATGATAACAATATCCGTAGGAGATGAATCGGAGCATCACTTACTTTGTAATTGATGATAATCGGATTATTGACTATGTTATTACTTTATTGTTAATTCGATATTTTTAGCTGAGTATTTTACAAAGGTAGTCGATGTTTGTGAAATCATAGTGGTAGTAAACAAGAAACATATCTATATTTTTTATACTTAATAGTATATGGATCAATTGAAGTTGTTGGAAAAACCAGTGCAAAAATTCTTTGAAGCACTATCCGCAATCTGTATTTTTAAAATGGAATAGCTATACTTAATTCTGTAAATAGATTTTTCAAAAATAAAAAACCGCCTTTGAATGTTTATTTGCAAAGACGGTAAATCAATATTTTATAGTCAAAGGTTTATTTACGAGAACTCCAAAATAATCCTCGGATCTATATTTAATTCTTTGTATAAGCGTTTAGCCATACGCATTGACACGGGTCGTTTACCAGTCATTATTTGGCTAAAGGTAGATTCTTTTACATCAAGTAATACAGCCGTTTGACGTTGCTTAATATGGCGTTTTTCCATTTCGTTTTCAATAGAAATTACCAATGGTGATTTAAATTTTAAGTACTCTGATTTCAAGTACAGACTTTCATAATCAGCACACATACGTCCTACACGACCAATTTCACGGGTATATTCATTATCAGCTCCTTGTTCATTCATAGAACCATTAGCCGTTGCTTCGTCAATCAAGGCATCGGTATATTCAGACACTTGTTTAAATAATTCAGGTGTGTGAATTTCTGTAATATCAATAAATTTTTTTTTCATATTTTTTTCTTTCTATTAAATCTGTTTTGCATCTATCTTGCTGTATTCAGCATGTGTACCGACAAACCGTATCGAAAAAACTCCACCAACAAAAATAATTACTGCAACAACCCGGTATTTATTTCCTCTAATATCAAACACATATCGCTCATTAGTGACATAATCTACCGAATTGAAATCTGTTTTAACATCATTTAAATTTTGCCATTCAGCTTCTTCAATAATATCTATGAATTTTTGCAAAGCTTTCCCCGAATCAGCGTGTTTCTTTACAAATCTATCTAAAAGCTCTCTTTTCCTTATTCTCATTTTCAGTTTTTCAATGTGCAAAGATAATCACAACTTCACAAAATGCAAAGTATTTGCATTTTATTTTCAATTGAGACAGACTATTTAACGTGAAAGACAAAAAACTTCTTTGCAAAGTTTTATTGAAAGTAGTTGACATCAATATGAACTATAAATCAAGACGACTTCATAGTATTCAACTATATCATTACCGGATTTTAATTCCTTTTTTATATAAATCTGCTGATAGTTTGCAGTAGAATTATAGCTAAATTTTCGTTGAGTCAGATTTTCGCTTAAAGTTGGTACCTGACATAGTAACAACACAAATGCCCTGCACTGAAAAAAAAATATTCTTTGGACCACATCGTTTGAACAACTTTTTGGTGCTGCCCGCACTATGAAATTTGCGATTCCTTCAGTTGCATTTTTTGCTTTGAATCCATCCACTTATATCACGTTGAATTTTCTCATTCTCTGGAAAGTTAAATTTAGAGCTTATATCCAGTTCTGCTTACAGACGGCCAAAAGGCTTTCCCAGCCACGCAGCGCCACACTCTTCCAAACGACGACAGTCCAGTACTAACATGATAATAAGTTGATTTACAAATCTAACTTTGTCGTGAATAAAGTATTCATCATTAAAAGCAATAGTTATGAACGAAAATGTAAATGACCAGGATGTGTTATTGGTCGCAGACAAGAAAGACAATAAATTAAAGGTTGTCGAAGGAATGGGCGAAGATGGAAAACTAAAAACTCTCGCCCCAAATAAAAAAAACGAAGCCCTTTTTCTGAAGCTTGACAAACAGGGCAATGTGTTGGACAATTTCTTCTCCAACTTCCGCAATCAATACAAGAATCCCACACACTTCCAATTTTTCAAAGTGGCAGCCAAGCTAGTTGAAGGTATGTCAGCTCTTTTGCAGGAAATGTTGAAACAGCCGGAAAATCCCTTGAATAAGGAAACACTTGATAAACATCGTGTAGCTTCGGATGATATATCAACCAAGCAAAGTTATCAACCTATTGATGAAAACCGTATCGACTGGAAGCAGTTGGAACGAATGGGCGTTACGCGCGAAATACTTGAGAAAACAGGTAGCTTAGATGCCATGCTTAACTGGAGAAAATCACCTGTATTAATCCATATAACACCTAAGTTCGATGACGTAACTATTCGTACAGATGCTCGTTTATCTTTTCGGGAAATAGATAATAAGTTGACCGTGGCCATTCATGCTATGCGTAAATCACCTGACTTGGATAGACCCTTCTTTGGCATTCATTTTACGGATGATGAAAAAAAGAACCTACTTAAAAATGGAAATGCAGGAAGTATACTTAATGTAGAATATTCTGGAGAAACCCCGATCCCTGCTTATATTTCAATTGACAAATTGACCAATGAGTTGGTGGCTGTCAGAGCTGATAAGATTCATATTCCAAACGAAATTAAAGGAGTATCTCTGGATGATAAACAATTACAGAGTTTGAAGCAAGGCAAGGCTATTTACTTGGAAGACATGATGTCCAAAAGCGGAAAACTATTCAATGCCACAGTTCAAATCAATGCCGATAAACGGGGAATTGAATTCAGCTTCGACAGCAATCAAACTCAAACCCAGAAACAATCAAATTCCGAATTTTCCATTCCAACCAAATTGGGTGGAGTCGATTTACCAGAAACTGACCAAAGCAAACTCAAAGACGGTGGTACCATTTACGTAACAGGCATGAAAGACCGGGAAGGTCAGGAATACAATGCGTACGTAAAAGTAAATACGGAGGAAAGCAAACTGAATTTCTACCGCTGGAATCCCGACAAATCCAATGTGAAAGAAGTTAGTCCGGATGAAACGAGTAAAACGCAGGTAGCAGTTAATACAGATGGTAAAATCAACGAAGCCACCAAGAGAATAGATACACCTCTGAAAAAAGGTCAGACAAAACCTACAGACAATCAGGAGAATAAAACTGATGCTCCGAAAATTTTAAAACCAAAAATACGTGTTAAATAGCCACTAAACTAAAATCAACAGAAATGAAAATTGCAATAATAGCAGAAAAACCCGGTGTGGCTCGTGAAATCGCCCGCATTGTTGGTGCTACCGATAAAAGGGATGGTTTCTTACATGGTAACGGCTATGAGGTTACGTGGGCTTTCGGTCACCTGATTGGACTGGCAATGCCAGCTGAATATGGGATAAGTGGTTTTAATCCAGAAAAATTGCCGATAATTCCAAAACCTTTTGTTCTCAAGGTTCGGCAAGTGAAAATGACTCACGGATACAAACCCGATAGCGGGGCATTGAAACAACTGAAGATTATCAAAAAAGTTTTTGAAGATTGTGACAAAATCATTGTTGCGACCGATGCCGGACGTGAAGGCGAATTAATTTTTCGGTATATCTACAGCTATTTGGATTGTAGAAAACCCTTCGAACGTCTTTGGATAAGTAGTCTGACAGATAAGGCTATCGGAGAAGGACTGCAAAAGCTTAAATCAGGCAACGAATACGATTCCTTGTACATAGCTGCCAAAGCACGTAGCGAAGCTGACTGGTTAATAGGTATCAATGCCAGTCAGGCATTGAGCATATCGGCAGGAAGCGGAACCTATTCCTTAGGGCGGGTACAAACTCCGACATTATCCATGATTTGCAGCCGTTATATGGAAAACAAAAAATTCTCGTCGACTAAGTATTGGCAGTTGAGACTTCAAACTGAAAAAGATGAAAAATCCTTTTCTGCCAATGCAGTGGATAAGTTTAATTCACTGGAAATTGGGGAAAGCAGCTTGGCGAAATTGCAAAGACAAAGTAAGGTCATGGTTCAATCGGTAGAAAGTAAGGAAACACACCAAGAATCACCGCTGCTCTATGATCTTACCGCTTTGCAAAAAGAAGGAAACAGCAAACACAGTTTTTCGGCAGATAAAACACTTTCTATTGCTCAAAAACTCTATGAAGCCAAACTTATCACGTACCCAAGAACAGGTAGTCGCTATATATCGGAAGATGTCTTTGAAATAATTCCGGAATTAATCCAATCACTCAAATTGCATCCTCGTTTTGGAATATATGTAGCCAATATGTCAAACAGTAATTTCCATCTCAATCAACATTGCGTAGATGCAAAGAAAGTAACCGACCATCATGCCTTACTGATTACGGAAAATAGTCCAATGAAATTATCTGTTGATGAAAATCTGATTTATGAGATGATAGCTGGACGAATGTTGGAGGCATTTTCTGATAAATGTATTAAAGATGTAACCACATTAATGTTGAATTGTGATGGAGTATTATTCGGGATAAAAGGATCAGTTGTCAAGAAAGCAGGTTGGAAGGCAGTATTTAATACCCCTGATGAAGACGAAAATATCACACTCCCAATTTTAGTAAATGGTGAGACGTTGCCACTCAAAAACATTGAATTACTAGAGAAGCAAACCAAGCCAAAGCCACTTCATACAGAAAGTACTTTGCTTTCTGCTATGGAAAGTGCCGGCAAAGAACTTGAAAACGAAGAAGAGAGATTTGCTATGAAAGAATCGGGTATTGGAACACCTGCTACCCGTGCTGCCATTATCGAAACACTCTTTACCCGTGATTATATTCGTCGCGAAAAGAAATCGCTTATCCCTACAGAAAAAGGATTGAGCGTCTATGAAATCGTAAAAGACAAGCAGATTGCCAATGTCCAAATGACAGGTATTTGGGAAAATGCACTTTCCAAGATCGAGACAGGTGAGATTAATGCAGAAACTTTTCAAAAGAAGATCGAAGCACATGCGACTCAAATTACCAAAGAGTTACTTGAAACGGCAGTTACCATCATTGGAGCTAAAGATTGTGCATGTCCGAAATGTAAATCAGGACAAATGATTTCCTATGACAAGGTAGTGAAATGCAGTAATCCCGATTGTTCCGTTATCATTTTCCGCAATAAAAGCGAAAAACTGCTAACCTACAAACAAATTACGGAACTGATTTTAAACTTAAAAACTGGTGTAATCAAAGGTTTTAAAAGCAAGAACGGAAAATCATTTGATGCTGTTCTGGTATTTGATGAACAGTATAAGGTAGTGTTTGAATTTGCCCCAAATAAAAGTGCACTAGCGAAATAAGTTGCTGGCACGAATCATTTCCATTATGCAGCATTTTAACTGCATAATGGAAATGTAATTTCTTCAAAATTTCAATTATAGACGAATCGGCAAAAACAAGGACTGAAATAACATAAATAAAAAATCCAACAATCATGAATAAAAATATCGATTCTGTTGAGCTGTCATATTATCGGCTCACTCTTCAATCTTTCCTGAAAGAAAGTCATCCCGAATTGGCAGACGATGCTGAATTTATTGCAAACCGTGGAGACCTGGCTGCACAAACATACTCACAAACAATAACAGATGGGCATTCCCATAACCAAGCCGAAGCGTTGGCTAGTGAAGTTCTTTATAAAGGTCTTTACTTTTCAAAGCACGATACTATTGTCAATGTGCTCTGGAATGAATTTAATCAGGAAGTGCCGCAAGGATCTGCCAAGAACCTGGCTAAAAGGCTACTTGCTTTCTGTGAAGGTGTATTTACAAAATATCCCCTTTCTGATGACTTTGCTTACGAGCCGGAATTCAATCAACTTTATACGGAATTGACAGGAACTATCGTCATTTGGATGGAAGAACATGAGCTTCAATAAAAAGGCACATCTCAGTGCCAACATTGAAGCTATAAAACTGGCATTTACACTTGAGAAAGAACACCGTCAACCCACAGTAGAAGAAAGAGTAGCCATAAGGCGCTATTCCGGGTTTGGCGGATTAAAATGTATTCTCAATCCAGCCCAGACCTTGTCTGATTATGCTTATTGGCCAAAGTCCGAACTAGACCTCTTTCCACTTGTGGCAGAGCTTCAGGTTCTTATTCGTGAAAATTGCAACACGGAAGAACAGTATAAACGGTATTGGGGAAGTTTGAAGAATTCTATTCTGACATCCTTCTATACACCCTCAGAAATTGTCACCACTATTTCCGATACCTTTCAAAAAAGTGGAATAACTCCATCCCGTTTTCTCGATCCGTCTGCAGGCATGGGCGAATTTATTTCTGCCTTCCAACAAACAGCACCGGAAGGTAGCTCCATTATGAGTTTTGAAAAAGACTTGCTAACAGGTAAACTCCTTTCGCAGTTGTATCCCAACAATGCGGTTAACATCAATGGTTTTGAAGAGATTGAATCAAGGTATAATAATTATTTTGATGTAGTGTCATCCAACATTCCATTTGGGGATGTTTCCGCCTTTGATTTTGCTTTTTCCAAAAGCAAAGACAAAGCAAAACAACAATCCACCCGGGCCATTCACAACTACTTTTTTATTAAGGGAGTTGATACCTTACGGGAAGGTGGCATTCTTGCATTCATCACTTCACAAGGTGTGATGAATTCACCTCAGAACGAAATGATACGCCAATGGTTAATGGACAATACCAATTTCGTTTCAGCGGTACGATTGCCCAACGACCTTTTTGTGGATAGTGCCAATACCGAAGTGGGGAGCGACTTAATTGTTTTGCAGAAGAACTCAGCAAAAACAGAATTGACAAGTGATGAAAAACTGTTTGTAAAGAGTTCCTTGTTTGGTAACGGCGTTGTAACCAACAACTATTTCATGAATATGCAACGTATCGTTCACACCAAAGGCAGCCTCGATACAGATCAATATGGTAAACCGGCCATGGTTTTCCTGCATGATGGAGGCGTGACCGGGATGGCAAGTGACCTTCGCGCCATGCTAACCGATGATTTTTCAAACCGATTAAATCTTGATCTATACGAACAAAACCAAATTCAATCAAATACTAGACAATCTCAATCAAATACGCAAAGAAACTCAATTTCAACCAATACCACTTCTACAATTTTCCAACCAAAAGCTGCAAAAGTAATCGAAGATGCACCTTTGCTGACACTCTATGACCTTTTCGATATGAATATAGAGGAACGCTCACAGATTAGTGTCAAACCCAAACGGAGTGGTCTTAAACGAATTCAAGTCCGGCAGCCATCACATTTCGATTTGCCTTTTGAAACAACTAAAGTTAAAGCTGATTCTATACCAACACTAACACAAGTTCCAATTTCAAAACCCATAGACCCTGAGATTTCAATGGAACCATATCCATACACTGGAACACGTGAACCGCATCTACAAGTTGGCTCTTTGGTAAAGATGGAATCCCAAGTTGGCTATTTGTCCGAAACATACAATAACGAGATGACTTTTAAGCCATTGATACTTAGTTTACTTCAACAGGAAAAGGGGTTGCTTTATATTGATTTGCGTGATGTATATCAACGTCTGTATATACACGAAGCAGAAAAAAGGGAAGAGCACAAACCATTTCGATTGGAATTGAACACGCTTTACGATGAATTCATCAGACGCTACGGACAACTTTCAAACCCCAAGAACTTGGACTTAATAAAGATGGACAGTGGTGGAAAGGATATCCTGTATCTTGAACGCTCGTTGGATGGTCAAATGGTCAAAGCTGATATTTTCAACCAGCCGGTTTCTTTCAATCCCAGCGAACTAACACAAGCGGACACTTCAGAAGAAGCATTGTCAGCTTCACTCAATAAATTTGGAGAAGTCAATATCAAATATATGGCTTCGCTCTTGCCTGAAAAGAATAGGGATGAGTTTTTACAAGAACTTCATGGACGTATTTATTACAATCCACTGGTAGAAAATTATGAGATTAAGGAAAAATTCATTGCCGGTAATGTTGTTGAAAAAGTGGAAACCATAGAACAATACCTAACCGAACACCCTGCTGATACACTCTCGAAGCAATCGTTAGATGTATTACAGCAAGCAATTCCTCGGCCCATTTCTTTTGATGAGTTGGATTTCAATTTTGGAGAACGGTGGATACCAACTGGCATGTATAGCAAATATGCATCCTATCTGTTTAATACCAATACCACTATTCACTATTCAGCTGTTGCTGATGAGTTTTCTGTAAATGCAACTAATCTGAATGCTAATATCTACGACAAATATGCCGTAAAAGCAGAAAGCAGAACCTTTAATGGATTGTCATTGATGAAACATGCATTAGTGAATACGTCACCTGACATTACCAAAAGTATCATGATGGGCGATACCGAAGTCCGGGTCCGTGACAGCGAAGCCATTCAGATGGCTAATGCGAAAATCGATGAGATACGCAAGGGTTTTTCCGATTGGCTCAGTGAACAATCTACTGAATTCAAAGATAGGCTCTCAAATCTGTATAACCGGAAATTCAATTGTTTTGTGCGACCGGACTACAATGGTTCACACCAGACTTTTCCTCAATTAAACCTGATAAATTTGGGCATTGAAAACCTTTATGATAGTCAAAAAGATGCTATTTGGATGTTGAAACAAAACGGTGGAGGTATTTGTGATCATGAAGTAGGAGCTGGGAAAACACTTATCATGTGTTGTGGAGCATACGAAATGAAACGCCTGGGGCTGGCCAACAAGCCCATGATTATCGGACTAAAATCCAACGTTCAAGAAATAGCACAAACCTTTCGTAGTGCCTATCCCAATGCCAGAATTCTTTATCCAGGCAAAGAAGATTTTACGCCTGACCATCGAGTGAAGATTTTCAACGACATAAAGAATAACTCTTGGGATGCGGTTATTCTAACTCATGACCAGTTTGGCATGATTCCTCAATCCGCCGAGATGCAACAAAAGATCTTACAGGAAGAATTAGATAGCGTAGAAGAAAATCTGGAAGTTCTCAAACAACAAGGAAGAGAGATTTCAAGAGGTATGCTCAAAGGGGTAATCAAACGTCAACAGAATCTGGAAGTAAAACTAAAAATAATAGCTTCTGATATCGCCGAACGAACTGATAAGGTTGTTGACTTTAATATGATGGGAATCGACCATTTGTTCGTAGATGAAAGTCATCGCTTCAAGAACCTCATGTTTAGTACCCGTCACGACCGTGTAGCAGGCCTTGGTAACTCCGAAGGCAGTCAACGGGCACTGAATATGCTCTTTGCTATTAGAACCATTCAGAAACGGACAGGAAAAGACTTGGGTGCCACCTTTCTTTCCGGAACAACTATCTCAAATTCGCTAACGGAGCTTTATTTAATATTCAAATATCTGCGACCAAAAGAATTGGAGCGTCAGAACATCAATACATTCGATGCATGGGCGGCTATATTTGCTAAGAAAACTATTGATTATGAGTTCTCGGTTACCAATCAGATTGTACAAAAAGAACGTTTCCGTTACTTTATCAAAGTTCCGGAACTGGCAGCATTTTATTCTGAAATTACAGATTTTCGTACTGCTAAAGGAATCGGAATTGACCGACCTGAAAAGAATGAAATCATGCACAATATTCCACCCACACCCCAGCAAGAAGCATTTATTGAAAAATTGGTGCAGTTTGCGCAAACAGGCAATGCTGAGCTATTGGGACGACCACCGTTGTCTGATTCAGAACAAAAAGCCAAAATGTTAATCGCAACTGATTATGCTCGAAAGATGTCATTGGACATGCGCATGATTAGTCCCGAGTATGAAGATCATGTAGATAATAAAGCCTCTCATTGTGCCGCTAAGATTGCCAAATACTACCACACCTATAATGCTCAGAAAGGGACACAATTCGTATTTACAGATTTAGGCACTTATAAACCAGGAGAGTGGAATCCATGCAGTGAAATCAAACGAAAACTTGTAGAAGATTATGGTATTCCTACTCACGAAATTCGGTTTATTCAGGAAGCTAAAAACGATAAGATTAGAAAATCTTTTATTGATGGAATGAATACTGGAAAAATACGTGTATTGTTTGGCTCAACCGAAATGTTGGGAACAGGAGTCAATGCTCAGAAACGAGCCGTTGCTGTTCACCATTTAGATACTCCCTGGCGACCCAGCGATCTTGTTCAACGTGATGGCCGCGCCGTAAGGAAAGGGAACGAAATAGCAAAGCTCCATGCCGATAATAAGGTAGATGTAATTATCTATGCAGTCGAAAAAAGTCTGGATTCTTATAAATTCAATTTGCTTTATAACAAGCAACTCTTTATTCAACAACTCAAGAACAACAATATGGGTAGTCGAACCATTGACGAAGGAAGCATGGATGAAAAGTCAGGTATGAATTTTTCAGAATATGTAGCTATTCTTTCAGGGAATACCGATTTATTGGAAAAAGCTAAACTGGAGAAAAAGATTAGCTTCTTGGAAATTGAAAAACAGGCCTTTAACAGGAGTAAATCAAGTTCTGTTTTTAAGTTGACCGAGATGACCCGGACAATCGATAACAGTCAAGAGATGATTAGTCGCATGAATAAAGACTTAAATGCTCTAAACGGCAAATTACAAAAAGATAAAGACAGGAATAATCTCAACCCAATTAGATTGGATAATCTTCAGAGTTCCGACCCTAAGATAATTGGCATAAAACTGAATGAAATAAACGACAATACCGGAACAAACGGTGAATACTTCAAGATAGGAACGCTTTATGACTTTAATTTATTGGTAAAATCCGAGAACTACATAAGTGAAGGATTGAATTTGAGAGAAAATAGATTCTTGATTGAGGGCAAAGGCAATATAAAGTACAATTATAATAACGGCCATTTAGCCACTGAGCCTAAACTGGCTGCATTGAATTTTCTCAATGCGCTAGAACGTATTCCTAAATTGATTGAGAAATATGAACTTGAAATTGCCAAAATATCAAAAGATGTTCCGGTTTTGCATGAAATAATAAACGGAACATGGCGAAAGGAAGATGAACTTAAAGTACTCAAAACAGAATTTCTGGCATTAGATCGTAAGATTCAACTCTCTCTTAAACCTATTGAGCAAGGCGAAAATAAAACAGAAGAAGATGATTTGAAAACTAATTCGCAAAACAATGTTAAGACCGATTTGGCAGTTACTCACTCATTTACAGCCAGATAAATAAGTTAATTATTCACATAGCTCTAACAGTCTATATCTTAGGTATTCAAAAATAATTTCATTTGATCATACATCAATAAAACATAGATAGACATTGTGTTTAAAAATCTTCTTTATTAGTAATTTATGGTATTTCGCACTCAGAAAAAAAAACTAATCATTAAGATTGATCGTTTATGAATAAAGTCAATGTTTTTTAATTAAAAACTACTGGAGCAATCAGACTACCAGATTCAAAAATTAATTATAAACCGTTTAATTAAAGATGAATCATATGATAAAGTACACACTAAAGCTTCTTAATAAAATAAAGACCGAAATTCATAATATAGATTTGGGAGAGGATACTATTTTCAATAAGTCTACAAAGATCATTTCCTTGCTCGAAATTTATTTTAACGAACTTAAATCTTATATCTCTGAATATTCATTCATCAATGAGAAGGAAGAGATACAATTTTTCAAAGAAACAAAACCACAAATATCGAGTAGATTGTTGTATTATAACGGTATTTGTAAATTTGAAAATAATCGTCCAATAGGCAGTAATGTTGTGCAAAAAGAATTTACACTTAAACAATTAGATTTATTGAAAGATTATTTTGATACTAATATTGATTTTTATCGGTATTACAGAGCTCATAGGACTGATCTCGATAAACATTATTTTTTACGCAGTCAGCCAGATATTGAAACTTATTTTGATACATTTTATTTTGAGAGAGATCGCAAATTTTCCACCGGATTTGATTTGAAAGTTGCAACTATTTTAGCAAATGACATGTTGAGCAATTACTTGAATGCTGAGTTGATAAAAGATGATTTGCCAAATGCACACCAGTGTTATAACACGAACTTTCAGAAAGTAAAAGCAAAATGGACTGGATCTAAAGTTGCACTTATTGAACTAATTTATGCATTTCAGACTTCGGGATGTATCAACAATGGAAAAAGTGATTTAAAAAGAATGACTTCATATGTCGAAAATTTATTCGACATTGAATTAGGTGATATTTATCGTACTTTTCTTGAAATTCGTAGTCGTAAAGGCAATCGAGTTCAATGTTTAGATGAAATTCGTAGAAAATTAATTGCACGCATGGATGAGGTTGATAACGATTAATACCCAAACATCACGCTTTTCAAATTATAGAAACCAGACAACTACCAAGTTGTCTGGTTTTTTAATTGAACAACAAGATATTTTAAAGTTCTATA
>Ga0302203_1000555_pt1 | contig 14949 bp, 1 predicted proteins | sample II_Fen_E1_1_FD_194576 | JGI IMG/M metagenome (GOLD analysis project Ga0302203, IMG submission 194576) | Peat permafrost microbial communities from Stordalen Mire near Abisko, Sweden - II_Fen_E1_2 | ecosystem: Environmental > Terrestrial > Soil > Wetlands > Permafrost | place: Sweden: Abisko...
CCATCACATTAGTGGCATAAGCACGGAAATAATAGGTCGTACCATTTGCCAGACCTGTGAGTGAACTGCTAAATGAACCCGTACGTGTGCCGTCAAGTGTATGGGCAGCCGTCGCCAATGGAGTACCTCCTGTATTCCAACAAACACCTCGGAATAAAACAGCAGCGCCACCTTCATCTGTCACTGTACCGCCACTGAAAGCTACACTATTATCCGTAGTAGAGCTTGCTATCGATCCTGAAGAGACTAATGGAGTAACTGGTTGTAATACACTTCCATAAGCAATCCCTGCAGCATTAATGGCATACGCCCGGACATAATACTTTTTGGTGGCATCGAGCCCGGTTAAGGTACTTAAAAAAGCACCCGTACCAGCTCCGTCAGAAGTATGCGTATCAGCAAACGTTGGAATAACATTAGTCAAACTCCAGCATACGCCACGGGCAGTAATGGTTGCACCACCGTCATCGGTTACATTCCCACCACTCTGTGAAACCCCAGGTTCACTGGTAGATATGATAGGAGGAGTGGTAGTCACCGTAGGAACTGCTTTGGTAACAAAGCTTGTATAAGTTCCGTAGGTAGTGCCTAATGTATTGGTTGCATAAGCTCTTACATAATAATTGGTGCCATTAGCTAAACCACTTATTGTACTACTGAATATACCGGCACCCGCACCATCGGTTGTATGAAGACCCGTAATCAGTGGTGTAGTGATTGAACTACTCCAGCAAACACCTCTGGCAGTAACGGGAGCACCACCATCGCTGGTAATGGTACCTCCGCTAATACCCTTGCTATTGTCAGAAGTAGAGCAGGTAGCTGCCGTGGTAGTTATCACTGGAGGGGTTGGAGCCTTAACTGTTACCTGAGCTCCGTAAGCAGTACCTACGACATTAACAGCATAAGCTGTCACATAATAGGTTGTACCACTAGCTAGTCCCGTTATAACGCTATTAAACACACCTACACCAGTTCCATCGGAGCTATGAGGAGTTGTTATCACCGGAACAGAGCTGGAAGTACTCCAATAAATGCCACGGGCAGTTACCGGAGAACCACCACTTAGGGTAACCTCTCCCCCACCACTACCCAGAGTAGGATCAGTGTACGAACTATTGGCTGCAGCAGTAGTTACTGTGGGTAAAGTTGGAGTAGTAAAACTCAATTCATAGCCATAAGCCGTCCCCACATTATTGCGTGCATAGGCCCTGACATAATACTTGATGCCGGCATTCAATCCGGTAAGGGAACTTATGAAATCACCTGTTCCTGTTCCATCAGTACTATGAAGGCCGGTTGCAAGAGGTCCGGTGGTAATAGCCCAACATACTCCCCTTGCCAAAACTGGAGACCCTCCATCGGAACTAATAGATCCGCCACTGGCAGCCACTCCGCCAATCTCTGTTGATGGAACAACTGTAGCTGTTGTAAGTGTAGGCAGGGATGGAGTCAATACAGTCATTTCAGTCCCGTAGGCAGTCCCAATGGCATTGGTAGCATAGGCTTTCACATAGTAAGTCGTACTGGCAACTAATCCGGTAATAGCACTGCTGAATACTCCCAAGCCAGTACCATCGGATGTATGAAGACCAGTAGAAACAGGTCCTGTTGAAGAGCTCCAGCAAACACCCCGTGCTGATACAGTTATTCCACCATCATCTGTAACTGTACCGCCACCTGAAGCCTGGCTGGCATTTGCGACCGAGGTAAATGGCGCAGAAGTAGTGACTGCCGGCAAAGTCGGAGTCGTAAAACTCACTTCATTTCCGTACGCAATACCTACACTGTTTCGTGCGTATGCTCTTACATAATATTTCGTAGCCAACCCCATTCCCGTCATCGCACCAATGAATGTGCCTGAACCGGTACCATTTGTTGTTTTGGTTATTAATGCATCAGTCGGTCCGGAACTTGTACTCCAGCAAACACCACGAACAAGAATGGCTGATCCGCCATTGTCTGTGATATTACCTCCACTGTTGGCAGAAGCAAGAATGGTTCCCGAAACATTCGATGCATTGATACCTGAAATAGCAGTGGTCGTAAGTGTCGGAGTTGTCAGTGTCGTCAGGCTTACGATTGGACTATAAACCGTACCCACATTGTTCGTAGCAAATGCCCTCACATAATAAACAACATTTTCTACCAGATTTTTAATTGTATCTGCAAAAACACCTAATCCAGCCCCGACACAAAGAGTATCATCACTAATGTTTGGTACACCTGCTGTATTCCAACAGAATCCACGGTTCGTAACAGGTGCGCCACCATCAGTTATTACGGAAGCAGAAACATTTGAGGCACTTTGAGTCGTATTTGAAACAACCACATTACTAATGGTGGGGCGAACAGCCAGCGTGGTTAAACTATCCTGATTCCCATACCCTGTTCCTTTGTTATTGATGGCATAGGCACGTATATAGTATTTTGTTCCGGGGGATAATCCGACAAAGATATTGGTGTAAATACTATCTCCACCCGTGGCATTATTCAACTTTGTTGTAAGCAATGTAGTCGGATTAGGAGTTTTACCCCAGCAAATACCACGAAGAGTGACCGGCATTCCGCCATCATCAAATATGTCACCTCCACTGGTAGCTCTGACACTGTCTACATTGTATGGATGGATCGTTGTAAGCGATGGCAACATAACCATTAGGGTAGTAAACTGAACCTGACTGCCATAAGCCGTACCAACAGCGTTTGTTGCATACGCACGGACATAATAATTGGTGTTCGGAGTCAGGCCTTTCATATTTGCAATAAAACTACCGATGGAACCCGATGTATTATCGACCGTTACATTCGTATAAGGAGTTGTCAAACCTGGATTTGGACTGGTACTCCAGCAAATACCACGTGCCAGAATTGGAGTCCTGCCATCAGCAATAATTTCGCCACCACTGGAAGCCGTTGTGGCAATAATGTTAGTTACCGATGCTGTAGCAGTCATTGTAGGTATAGCATTTGTTTGCAAAGCACGTTCTATTCCATATGCAATCCCGATATTATTGACAGCATAAGCGCGGACATAATAAAGCGCATTGGGAGCCAGGCCAGTTAGCACTGCCGTATATGAATCTGTTCCCGATCCATTTGAGGTATGACTATCATCGATTGTCGGATTAACAGTTGTGCTCCAGCAAATCCCTTTAAGAGTAACAGGCGCACCACCATCACTGGCAATTTCGCCACCACTCATTGCTGTCGTACCAGCAATTTGGGTCAGCCCAACAGTATATAAGATCGGGGCTGTTGAGAATAAAGTAACCGCAACCTGATTCCCATACGATGTTCCGGCACTATTGACAGCATAGGCTCGTATGAAATAGGAAATGCTTAATTGCATTTTAGAAATCAGGCTATTGAAGTTACCATTTCCACTACCATCAACCGTTTTATTCACAGCAATTGTATCCGGATTAAAACTGGCATTAGTACTCCATACGACCCCACGTTGGGTAACAGCGGCACCTCCATTAAAGGTAATATTTCCACCGGTCATCACAGTTGATTTTGAGGTTGGCGTTGCATACGTCGTCGTAACGACAGCCAAAGCAACTGGCGTGGTAAAGGTCACTTCGTTGCCGTAACTTGTTCCCTCATCATTGATAGCATACGCTCTTGTATAGTATTTTGTAACAGGAGCTAAGGTTTTCAGGCTACTGTAGAAAATATTGCCGAACCAACTATCATTCGATGTTTTGGTGACAAGTCCCACTGTTGGGTTCGGAGTTAGACTCCAACACATGCCCTGATTAGTAACCGGAGTGCCGCCATCGCTTATCAGAATACCACCGCAGCCTGCTTCATATCCTGTAGAAGAAGGAGCAACAGGCAGAGTAGTTAGCGAAGGAACATCAAAGGTAATAAAACTGATTTCATTCCCATAGGCAGCACCTATGCTATTAACGGCATAAGCCCGTGCATAGTAAGTAGTTCCACGTGCAAGACCTATCATAGGTGTTGAAAAACTTCCATTTCCCATAGCACCCTGTATAATTTTGTTTACTACCACTGTGTCCGGCCTGAAACCCTGCCTGGTACTCCATACCACACCTCTGTATAAAATTGATTCTCCACCGTTATCGGAAATATAACCTCCGGTAAGTGCTCTCGTTCCGTAGACATTCCAGGCTTCATGAGTGGATAAGGTAGCCAGGGTAGCCGGATCGGTAGTAATGCTCAATAAATTTCCATAACTTGTTCCAGCAATATTGGTGGCATAAGCCTGAATATAATAAGTTGTATTTCCCTTCAATCCGTCTAGTTTACTTACATAATTACCCAGACTACCTCCATTGTACGTTTTATTCACAACAACCGTGTCAGGATTAAAGTCTGATTGCAAACTCCACACAACACCCCTGGAAAATATATCAGCACCACCATCATTGGTAATAATGCCCCCGCTTATAACCTTAGTTGGGCCATTTGATGAAGCATAAGCTGTCGTCAACGTAGGCAAGGTTGGTGTTATAAAGCTCATTTCATCTCCGTACGAGATTCCAACACCATTTATGACATAAGCCCTGACATAATAGAAAGTATTTGGAGTCAGATACCGTAAATTAGCGTTAAATATCCCTTTATAATATCCAGTCTGTGCTGTTTTATTTACGGTAATTGTATCCGGATTAAAGCCGGACTGTGTACTCCAGTAAATGCCTCGGGTAGTAACAAGCGATCCCCCATGCGTAAGAATATTACCACCACTGATCCCGGCAACCGAATTTGTGGCAACAGGTTGAAGAGTTAAAATAGTTGCCAACACGGCGGGTTGAGTGATAAAGCTTTCCACCTGCCCGTAAGCCAGGCCTACACTATTCCGGGCATAAGCACGAACATAATACCTGACACCTCCCAAAAGTTCGGTAATCGTTCTGGTATACAGACCAAAATCCGGACCGTCGGAAAAAAGCTCATCTGTAATACCCGGAAGATTCCCTGTACTCCAGCACAACCCACTCTCAAATACATCAATCCCTCCATTGGAGGTGATATCCCCACCGCTATGGGCATTTACATTAGTTATGGAAGTAGGGACTACCGTTGTTATTACCGGAAGATCAAAGGTGGTAAAAGGAATCTCATTACCGGCATATCCTGTACCGGCACTATTGGTCGCATAAGCCCTGGCATAATAAGTGGTACCTGGCTTCAAATTATTCAACGTTGAATTAAAGTTACCTAATCCTAAAAGAATCGTCTTATTCACAACAACCGTATCCGGTAAAAAGCCTGAAATTGTGCTCCACACAATACCTTCAATGTTGATGACCGCACCACCGTTACTCCCTATGGTACCGCCACAACGTGCTGTAATGCCCGCAGGTCCACTTGTACCCTGCATTGTATTCAAGGTTGGAACTATCGGTGGCAATGTGGTACATATTTCAACGTTACCATACGCAGTGCCCGCATTATTTATAGCGTACGCCCGGATATAATAAGTGGTGCTTCCCATCAAACCGGTCAGGCTATGAATGAAACTACCGATACCCAACCCACTGTTTGTGCTTGCATCGGAAATTGTCGGAGTACCGGTGGTATTCCAGCAAATTCCACTGCTATATACCAAGGCACCACCATCACTGAGTATATTCCCGCCGCTTTTGGCGGTGGTACTGGTTATCTCCGTAGCTGGAGTAGTAATAACTGTTGCAATGGTAAAAGTTGAGAAAGTTATTTCATTTCCATAACTTGTTCCAACATTATTCGTTGCATATGCTCTGATGTAGTATTTTGTATCAGGCGTAAGGCCTGTCAGGTTACCTGAGAAACTACCGGAACCCTGGCCGGAAGCAACATAAACGTCATCAACCGTTGGAGTTCCGGTTGTATTCCAACAGAATCCTCTCTCCGAAACCAATGCGCCTCCGGTATTACCCACAGAACCTCTGGCCAGTGCTGTTGTTCCGCCTATATTGATTACATCATTAGTAGAAAGCGTTTCAAGTAGCGGTGCTGAAGTTTTTAGACTATCCGGATTTCCATATGACGTACCCACACTATTGATGGCAAAGGCACGAATATAATATTTTGTACTCCCCATTAAATTGTTCAGGATAATAGCAAAAGAGCCATTGCCATTCCCGCTGGAAACATAACTATCGGCAGTAGTTGGATTCGGATGAGAACTCCAGCAAACACCCCGTGAAAACACAGGCTGATGTCCATTATCACTGATATCACCTCCGCTAAGAGCGGTTGTATTCGTAATGCCGGATGCTGGAGTGGTTGTTAAAAAAGCTGTTGTTGCTGTGACCAGGCTGTCCGAATTACCGTAGGCAACACCAAAACTATTTACCGCATAGGCCCTGATATAATACTTTGTTCCTGGAATCAGTCCGGACACATAACTACTGAAGCTACCAACACCACCATCACCGATTGGTTCCAGCGTTTTTGTATCTAAATCATTTGTTGGGTTTTTACCCGTACTCCAGCATATTCCCCTGGATGAAACGACATCCTCTCCAATCGATGTTATAGTTCCACCACTATATGCCGTAAAACCTGTAACTGTATTCGGGTTTGTCGTTTTAATAAGAGGAAGTGAGTTTGCCACAGTGGTTAAACTATCAAGATTACCATATGCAACGCCAAAACCTGTTACAGCATATGCTCGTACATAGTACTTCATTCCGGGAGTTAAGCCGGTAACCGAACTGACAAATACGCCGATATTGGTTCCAGCAAGAGGTTCGGAAGTCTTTGTAGCTAAATTGGACGTTGGATTCATTCCTGTGCTCCAGCATACGCCTTTGGCTGTAATAACATCATCTCCTGTGGAGCTAACATTACCACCACTGCTTGCAGAGAATTGGGTAACCGAATCTGGAACCATTGTTGTTAAAGCAGCTAGCGAAGTTGTTTTAAAACTTGCTTCATTGCTCAGGGCGGTACCGATTGCGTTAATTGCATATGCCTGCACATAATATGTCGTATTTGGTGTTAAGCCGGTCAAGTTTGTGACAAAAACACCGATATCCGATATATTCAGGGTTCCGGATGGCATATATATATAATTAGCCCTGTCAGTACTGTAGCGTATTCCCCGGTTGGTGACAGGATCACCCCCGTTATTTTTAATTCTGAATACGCCCACGGCAGCAACATTGGTAATACCTTCCATACTAAAACTTGGAAGCAATACCTCCGCAAGAATAGCCGGCAGAGTCGTAAAGACCCTTAAATCGCCGGAACCAGTTCCTGAGCTATTTACAGCATAAGCCCTGATATAATAAGTAGTACTTCCTAAAAGGCTATCCATTTTAGCTGTAAAGTTGCCGGCACCAGATCCCACACTCATGGTCATTGTTAGTAAATCGGTAAGCGGGTCACTTTGGGTACTCCACATAATTCCTCTGGATGTAATTGCAATGCCTCCATCACTTTGTATATTACCACCCGTAGTTCCTGACAGACTGGAGATATTTGTTACAGGGAGTGTTGCAATCACAGGAGTTTCAGGAATAATAGTAAAACTCAGATCATCTCCATATGAAACACCTATCGTATTCTCAGCATACGCCCTGAAATGATAATTCGCATTCGGTATCAAACCCGTAAGAACACTGGTAAATAATCCGGTTCCATCTCCATTGGAAGTCTTGCTATTATAAATTGTTGGATTTGCATTTGTACTCCAGCAAACTCCTCGGTTAATAACTGCTGATCCTCCATCGTTAATAATATTACCTCCACAGGTTACTGTATTTATATGTAAAGAGGAAGCAGCTACAGTTTGTACACTGGCTAAATCAGGCATAGCAAAAATCTCCTGATTACCATAGGCTGTACCGGTAATATTGACGGCATAAGAACGAACATAATAAGTCACTCCAGGAATTAAACCGGTAAGTGTCGTTGTAAAAGCACCAGTGCCATCACCACTGCCTAATGGCTCTGAAATTTTGGTAGTAAGATTAGTGGTAGGATTGTTCTCAGTGCTCCAACATATTCCCCGGTCGGTTATAGTTGCATACCCGGAATTTGACACATCTCCACCACTCAATGCTTTTGAAGTCTCAATAGCAACTGGTTTTATAGTAATTATAGATATCAAAGAAGTCGTTATTAAACTGGTTTCATTCGTATAACCAATTCCTTTAATGTTTTTCGCATAACCTTTAACGTAATATGTTGTTCCCTGCAACAAGCCGGAAAAACTGGTAACAAACGTTCCAATATCAGTAGGAGTTATTGTAGACGAAGGAACATAGGTATAGTTAATATGATCAGTACTATAACAGATGCCACGCTCGGTTACAAGAGCACCTCCATTATTCATAATAAAAGAAGTGCCTACAGCTGACTCCCCATTTATATCGGCAACAGTAACCACCAGGTTCAGCACAGGAGGAACTGCTGCAGAAGTATAAAACTGCACCAGATTTCCATAAGAAATACCAGCAGCATTAACCGCATAGGCTCGGACATAATAGGGAGTGTTACCCAATAACCCATCCATTGTACTTGGAAAGTATCCAACTCCTGAACCGTCATTTGTAACATAATGAGAAGGATCATCAAACGGATCGGACACAGGACTCCAGATAATGCCACGCGCTGTAACAGGTGCTCCACCATCAGCTATTATATCACCACCACTTTCTGTTGAAATACTATATATATTGCTTGCCTCAAGGGTAATAATAGTTGGCAAGGCTATCGGGGTAATAAAAGATCTGTCTTCACCATAAACCAGACCCAAACTATTCACGGCATAAGCACGGACATGATATGTCGTTTTTGGTACTAAATCGGTAAGTTGGCTGGCAAATATTCCAACACCCGAACCAACACTTGCAAGTTTTGTTTTAGTAGTTAACAAGGTGTCCGGGTCAGAAGTTGGACCCCAGCATATTCCGATATAGGTTATAGGCGAACCGCCGTTAGTGATTACCTCACCACCGCTCATGGCCGTGTATCCGGTCATATTGGTCAGCGGAAGCGTTAGAACGACTGCCTGGCAACTTATATCCTGCCACTGAGACCCATTGTAATAACGGATGATTTTATTTACTGAATTAATATAAAACGCACCGGTAACCAGCCCCTGAGGTGATGGGTTTGAATTCAGGACCGGAAGTTTGACGGTCTTCACTCCCACCCCGGCACTAAAACCACTACTTACCACGATGGAGCCTGTCAACAGATCAATCATTTTGATCCAACTGCTACCGTCATAAACCATCAAAGCTTTGTTAACTGTCGAGTAATAAATAGTTCCGGAAGAAAGTGGTAAAGCAGGTGCACTGGAAAATGCAGGTAGAAGAGGAATGCCATTCTTTACCACAAAAAACTCCTGGGGGGTAATGGTAATTATATTATCAGTACATAATGTTTCCCACGCTGATCCGGTATAGATCATTGGTTTGGAATCCGGGATACTGAAAATCAACATTCCTGCTTCAGGAGTCAGTATGGTAGCAGGATCAATCTGCGGCAAATGTGGAATATCTCCTATAACCTTAAAACGAGTCTGTCCTGATACCGGACTAAATCCGGCAATCAGAATAACAACAAATAAGGCTATATAGAGTAGTCTTCTCAAAGGAAAGCAATTAAGTGGATTTCATATTAATTGAATATATAATTTTCATTTAACTTGATTTGTTAAATTTATCAACAGGCATTTTAATCGTAAATTCATTTTACTCTATGGAATCTAACGGCTCCAGATCAATATAAATTAATACACATTCACTATATTTAATTTTATATTGGAAAATCTTCGCTTTTTTTTAATTCCGGCGAATCAGATTCAGGTTAATTAATAGATATATAAATAAAATCCTGATATTCCAATATATTCTAAGTTCGCTCATTATCCTTTTATTAAGATACAGGAATGCGAAAAAATAAAATGTCGTATTTTTCATACTGAAATTTGGAATGTTCCATCTACTTTTTCACTTTCTATTAAAGTAGACATTTATTGGATCCGCTATCTAATACTCAGATACTATCATGCATTTTTACTTTTTTTGTTTTTTATTCTAGATAGCTATGTTTTTCTGATCTATAATACATTTGCAAAATCGTTTCCTCCTCCAGTTGTTTCAGTATCCTTCCATCATTGCTCCTCTGAAAGAGGTCAAGTAACAAATTCATATATAAATACCAACCTACAGCTTATCCACATCTATATAAGTATGGTTAATTAGTTGTTTATAATCAGTTTATATATGGATTATTCTAAAAGAGGTAGTGTAAAAATAGAGGACAAGTTCTATCCAAAAATAAGAAAATCAAGATTTCTGAAAATCTTTTGTAATAAAAACACAAGACATTGTATTATCATTCCAATCATTTAAAACAGAAAAAGGAGCAAACTTACATTAACTAAAATAAAGACATCAGATCCAAAATCTCCTACTACTTATAATTAAAATATCAAAAAGACATAAAACTATTAATAGATAAAGACATAATCACCCCTTATTCTCAAGCGGTTCCTTAAAATGGAAGTCATCTGATTTTACTTTTATAAAACATGACAACATGAATTTTAAGTTTTCCATCTTCAGCAATAATACTTAGTACAAATGTCAGCATAAACCAATCAAAATACGACTGTAAATCACCTGTTAATTTATTGTATTCCAGTTAATTCCTTAGTTATTTTTAATACACTTCCGACACTCTATTACAAATATAGTAACTTTGTAACGAAAAAAAATGCAATATCCTATTCTCTTTTGCCAGGTTATTGCAATCAACAATATAAACATATATTAATCAGACATTTAAATCATTTTTAGTCTTTGACAATTTAATAATCTTTTAGATAACATAAATCGTACGCAGGCTTTATTAAAATAATCAGTACTACTACTTTCCACTCCATAAACACCTGTAACCAATGTTAAGTAACCTGGTTCCGATTATTAATTAATGTAAGTTCGACATGTGCGCACAATTCGACTAATATAGTATAACACTTTTATTTACTCATTCTTTTCTCCTAACCGGATTGTAAAAAAACAGACATTTAGGTCCCTACTTGCAGGTATGCCTGGTACTACCTTTTTAATGCCTTTGGCATGAGATAATATATTGAAGATTATACATAATACATAAAATATAGGTAATATATGGATAACATATACCTATGTAGATATATAACATCAATATTTCATCTGTATAATATCCATAGATTTCGTATAATTTCAGTCATTTAGAAGACATCGCAGAGGCATTAAAAAGGCATTAGCATTAGACTGGGAGTCGGTAGTAAAATGTACAGTAAAATAGTACTGATTATTTGAAATTAAAGCACCAACAACAAATACCTATCCGGCACCATCAGGAGTTCACGTGGACTATTGGCATACCTGCAATAGAAGTATTGATGATATAACGGATAATTGTCTAGCCCGCCGGAGGACCGTTCACTCCGATAGTTTGCTTCACTGGAAAAAATTTCATTCCATTTTAGAATCACTTAAAACAGAGCTCCAGGATGTTCCTTTACTATTAGTGGCATAGGCATTATAATACGTTAGTTCCTGCAACGATCCTGTCAGGGTGGTAAAAATAGCATCTACACCTTTACCACATTCATGTAAATTATCCGTTATGGAAGCATTAGCTGTGGTGATCCAAACCAGCCCGACTTTCAGTAGCCGCAAAACCTCCAAAGGAGTTAACTGTGGTATTGCCCATTGCCAAATTGGAAGTCATGGTAGCGGTCGGTATATTCACGGTGCTGATGATACTAAAGATGTCTATAAATCGCAGATACATCGTACGGGGGTAGCGAAAGTTTTGGTATTTTCTTCCACCGGATTTAAGCCCGTATTGATACGTAATTCGTAGCCATTAACGGTGCTTGCTACATTTTGGGTATTTGACCAGTACATAGCGTCCGATCCACAGCCAGTCAAAGATCCGGAGCCTACCCTGCAGCATGTATTTTAAGTACCGAACTATAGATTTAGTATATTGTAAAATTTCTATTCAAAGATATTTAATTTGATCAAACCCCAAAATTTGACATTTATATAAAAGTACCTTTTAGACCCACTCCTTAGTTAATATATTATTAATTTCTTGATTTACAAGCTTATCAGATTCTGATATTTTATTAATCTTTAAGACAACGTATGGTATGGGCAAAAGCTTTAACCTGCTCAGGTTGTCGTTATAAATATACGTTTTAGTGACATTGGCCCAACAACCGGCATGTTATCAGTTATATGTAAATCCACCCGAAAGAGTACCGCTTTGGCCATCATAATTGGTCACTGTCACATCCTTTGCGCCTACCGTGTTTGCTGGCGTATCAGCAGTAATGGTGGTAGAATTGATATAATTGACATTAGATGCGGCGATTCCTCCAATGGTAACCGTCGGTTGCGAATATTTAAGCAAAGGCGGAGTAAAGGCACTTGTCCAACGTGCAATTCCCTTGGAAACACGTAGTTCGTCGATGTACGCATTGCTACTTGGCTGCGAACCGCCACTTCCTCCTATTAACAAATTATTAGCCGACGAACTCCACACCGCAGTATTACTACTTGCTTTTTCTGTGCCATTCACGTATATCTTTGTGGTCAACCCCTGTTTAACAACTGCAACATGTTGCCAAAGACCAGTAACAATACTTCCCGCCGGAGCAGATATTTCGTTTATCCCATTTTGTCCAACGGCAATTCTTCCGTCAATATATGTATAAATAAACGTTCCGCCTCCTGAGTTATTCCAAGTTTGCCCGACAAGCAATGCTCCATTGTAAGCCAATACAGTTGGGTTCACCCAAAAATCGACAGTACCATCAACCGCAGTTGAAAAATCCCAATCGGATGAATTTTGAATGCTGAGATAATCCCCACTTCCATCAAAATAGGCACTTTTGCCTCCAAATTTGGATTGTGCGGCAGACTGCGTGGCATCCCCATTTGCAGTAATAGTTTTGACACTCAATGAGGCGTCGGTAAATGAAGAGCTACTGCCGTCGGCATGAAGCAATAGTTTGGTGTATGCATCGTTGTCGACCACAAAGTTCGTACCGGTAATCGTAACGTTCGTTCCACCGGCAGTCGATCCTGATGATGGACTGATAGCGGTAACAGCAGGCGCATTGTAGGTAAATCCGCCTGGGAGTGTTCCACTTTGTCCATCATAATTGATCACGGTCACATCCGTTGTACCGGCCGCATTGACAGGAGTGGTAGCAGTAATGGTGGTAGAATTGATATAATTGACATTAGATGCGGCGATTCCTCCAATGGTAACCGTCGGCTGCGAATATTTAAGCGTAGGCAGCGTAAAGCTGCTTGTCCAGCGTGCAATACCCTTCGAAACACGTAGTTCGTCGATGTACGTTTTGCTACTTGGTTGCGAACCTCCACTACCTCCGACTAACAAATTATTAGCAGACGAACTCCACACCGAAGTATTACTACTTGCTTTTTCGGTACCATTCACATATATCTTTGTGGTCAACCCCTGTTTAACAACTGCAACATGCTGCCAAAGACCAGTAACAATACTTCCCGCCGGAGCAGATATTTCGTTTATCCCATTTTGTCCAACTGCAATTCTTCCGTCAATATATGTATAAATAAAGGTTCCGCCATCTGAGTTATTCCAAGTTTGCCCGACAAGCAATGCTCCATTGTAAGCCAATGCAGTTGGGTTCACCCAAAAATCGACAGTACCATCAACCGCAGTTGAAAAATCCCAATCGGATGAATTTGGAATACTGAGATAATCCCCACTTCCATCAAAATATGCACTTTTGCCTCCAAATTTTGATTGTTCAGCCGACTGTGTGGCATCACCATTTGCAGTAATAGTTTTGACACTCAATGATGCGTCGGTAAATGAAGAGCTACTACCGTCGGCATGAATCAAAAGTTTGGTGTATGTATCGTTGTCGACTACAAAGTTCGTACCGGTAAGCGTTATGTTCGTTCCACCTACAGTCGACCCGCTCGTTGGAGTAATTGCAGAAACGGTCAGTCCATTATATGTAAATCCACCCGAAAGGGTACCGCTTTGTCCATCATAATTGGTCACAGTCACATCTTCGACACCTGGCGTATTTGCCGGCGTATCTGCAGTAATGGTGTTGGAATTAATAAAATTGACATTGGTCGCAGTATTTCCTCCAATTGTTATCACCGGATTTGGTGCATATGCATTGGTTGGAGGAGTAAAATTGCTTGTCCAGCGCTTAACGTTCTTTGAAAACCTAAATTCGTCGATATAACCTTTGAAGTAACCGCCATACCCATATCCACCGACATTGCTATCATACCCGGTACCGATAACATTATTTGTACCCCCTGTGGAAATGGCACCTGAAGTTGCACCTGAAGTTCCTGCTAATGTTCCGTTGATATATATCTTGAAATATTGTCCGTCCCGGGCAAGAGCAATATGACTCCATGCATTAATCGGAACCGTTGTAATTCCACTGGTTACTAACTGACCACCCAATTGCCAGGCAGTAAAAGTAATTTGCCCACTGTTAATACCAATAGTGTAAGCAGCATTAGTACCGGAATTTCCAAATTGCGCTATTTTTTGAGTTGCAGCATTCGGATATATCCAGGCATCAATCGAAAAATCTGAAGTTCCAGGATCAAAATCGGCAGAAGTTGGCAAAGCAATATAATCTCCACTGCCATTGAAGTATACGCTCGATCCACCGAACATCGACAGCGTCATTGATTGGATTGCATTGCCACCAGCAGTAATTGCTTTAGCACCCGGGGAAGAATCAGTAAATGTCGAACCAGTGCCATCAGCATGTAATAACAGTTTAGTGTTCGAATCGTTGCCACCAACAAAATTCGTTCCGGTAATCGTTACGTTTGTACCACCTGTAGCTAGTCCGTTCGTTGGAGAAATAGCAGATACAGCTGGCGCGTTATATGTGAAACCACCCGAAAGTGTCGCACTCTGTCCGTCATAATTGGTCACGGT
>Ga0302203_1000560_pt1 | contig 14856 bp, 11 predicted proteins | sample II_Fen_E1_1_FD_194576 | JGI IMG/M metagenome (GOLD analysis project Ga0302203, IMG submission 194576) | Peat permafrost microbial communities from Stordalen Mire near Abisko, Sweden - II_Fen_E1_2 | ecosystem: Environmental > Terrestrial > Soil > Wetlands > Permafrost | place: Sweden: Abisko...
AAGTAATGCAACAAATTGCACTTGCAGGACTCTATCGCGGAGGATTCTTTGATCATGCTGCATTTTATGGCGGAACTTGTCTACGAATCTTTCACCAATTACCGCGATTTTCGGAAGACATGGATTTTTCCCTATTACAACCAAACAAAGAGTTCATGTTAGAGGATTATTTTAAACCTATCATCAACGAATTCAGTGCCCTTGGCAGAGAAGTAGTAATAAATAAGAAGGTCAAGAAAAATGAATCAAACATAGAATCTGCCTTTTTAAAAGATGACACTGCAATATATAATCTGCAATTTAGAACGGAGCGTACCGTGAGAATCAAATTAGAACTGGATACAGATCCTCCTTTAGGGTTCTCTACAGAGTCGAAGTTACTCATGCTGCCCTATTCATTTATGACCCGTTGTTACACTTTGCCAAGCTTATACGCAGGAAAGATGCATGCCTTGCTTTTCAGGAAATGGAGTAACAGAGTGAAAGGCCGTGATTGGTATGATTTTGAGTGGTATGTCAAGAACAACATTGCCCTGGATTTTACTCATTTCGGTAAGCGAGTTATGCAATTTGAATCATTAAAAGAGGAATACCTGTCGCATGAATCATTTAAGGAGCTGCTTAAAGAAAAGATTATCAAGACAAACATGGATATGATTAGATCGGATGTAAAGCCCTTCCTGAAAGATCCGGAAGGAATAAATATATGGTCAGCAAATTATTTTTTACAGCTTGTTGATTTGATAATCTTTATTTAAACGATGTAAAGTAACGAATGTCGTATATGGATTAAAAATGAGGGACAAAGAGTAAAGGTAAAAAAAAACAGAAACTCCCTGATGCATTGCTGCATCAGGGAGTTTCTGTTTACAGTAAAAGATCAAATTGTAGAGTTGCACTTTGTAAAACAGATATTCAACTAAGTATTTTTTTTACACTCATCCAAATTCTCCACATTTTAAGTAAATAAATCCACACGATTATCCCAAAGACCAAATTATATTTGCACCGATAAAATAAGTTGAAACAAAAATGCATAATAACCTCTTTGTGCATTCAAAATTCAACACTGCCTAAAATCTAATAAAAAGAAACACTATGAAATTATCGGTAGCAGGAATAGCTATGCTCTTAACGATTTTTTGTATCAAGGGGACATGCCAGAGCAACGAACAGAAAGCATGGGCTTTAGCTGATTCAATCAGCAGAACTATTACGGAACCCACCTTCCGTGACAAAGTCTATAATATCATTGATTTTGGAGCTATTGCTGATGGGAAAACTAAAAACACATCAGCTATTAATGCTGCTATCACCCAATGCAGCAAAGATGGCGGAGGCCAGGTGCTGGTTGCAAACGGGAAGTTCCTGACTGGAGCTATCCATATGAAAAGCAACGTCGACCTGCATATTGAGGCCAGTGCTGTACTATTGTTCTCGACTGAACCAACCGATTATCTGCCGTTGGTACGTACCCGCTGGGAAGGTGACGATTGCTACAACTATTCTCCGCTGATTTATGCTGAGGGGCAAACAAATATAGCTGTAACCGGCAGAGGTACGCTGGATGGACAAGGGAGTACAGAGAACTGGTGGCCATGGAAAGGTGGTGCACGGAATGGCTGGATAAAAGGTACTCCCAGCCAGCTGGACAGAAACTGCCGTCCGCTACTGAAAAAATACAATGATACACAGGTACCGGTTGAAAAGCGGCAAATGGGGGAAGGCTATTATCTTCGTCCGCAGTTTATCAGCTTTATTCATTGTCAGAATATAAAGTTTGAAGACTTCACTATTAAAAATTCACCTTTCTGGGTGCTTCATCCGTTGCTATCGGAAAATGTGATTGTACGAAATGTTACGGTGAACAGTGAAGGGCCCAATAATGATGGCTGCGATCCTGAATCATGTAAGAATGTATTGATTGAAAACTGCACCTTCAATACCGGGGATGATTGCATTGCCTTAAAATCGGGTCGTGACTTTGATGGACGAAGGGAAAATGCACCTATTGAAAATGTGATTATTCGGGATTGCTTTATGCGAAAAGGGCATGGTGGAGTCTCCCTGGGAAGCGAGATATCGGGAGGATGTAAAAACATATTTGTGGAGAATTGCCAGATGAACAGTCCTGAGCTGGACAGGGCTATCCTGATAAAGACAAACAACAGCCGGGGCGGAACAACCGATGGGGTGTATGTGCGGAATATAGTGGTTGGTGAAGTAAAGGATGCTATTTTGTCAATCAATTGCAGTTACCATATCGATACGGAAGGGGAAGGAAAGTTTCTGCCACACATAAAGAATGTATATCTATCGAACGTGACGTCTAAAAAATCGACTTATGCTATCTGGCTTGATGGAATTAAAGATGAAAAATGTGTGAACAGTATTCATGTTGAAAATTGTATATTTTCGGGAGTTAAACAGCCGAATCAGATTAAGAATATCGGGAAAGTAACTATCCGGAATGTCATCATGAATGGTGAACCGCTTAATTCGGAGAATTAAAATCCGGCATATTCATTAAACTTTTTTCATACTAAAATGTTATTAATTTATACCGACACAAACACACTAATTTAAAAAGTTGTACAAAAGCTTACAAATACCAACAAATTTTACCGCTAAGACAGGAGGATTCAAGGGTTTACAAAGATTGCCATAACCGGCAATTCTTACTTTGTGAAACTTTGTTTAGAATGTGGCTTAGTGGTAATCTTTATTTTAGACTTTAACAAACAAACGGAAATGAATCATGGAAATTAAACGTTCCTTGATTCATTTTTTTTATTTATTATATAAAATTGATTTTCGTCATTAAACCTTTTGCCGTGAAACTCGTCCAATGAACATATAAAAAGCCAGTACTACCTTCTTGCAAGCATGAACAATCCATTCTTGCAATTTTTATGTATAAAGTCAAAATTCTGTTTTATTTTACACAGAATAGAAGTTAAAAATATACTTTTGTAAATTAATCCATCATCCTTTAAAACTTATGAAACATTTTTTTCTTTCCGTATCACTATCTCTGTTTATAAGTATATCTTCTTTTGCACAACATAGTATTCAGGCAATGGTTTTCGATGGCAAAAACAGCCTGCCGATAGAAATGGGATCAGTAAAGCTTTTAAGTATGCCGGATTCAACTTTTATACAAGGTTGTCTGACTGATTTACATGGAAGTTTTATGTTGAGTAAAGTAAAACCGGGTTCTTATACCATAGTGGTCAGCATGGTAGGATATTTAGATTATCGCCAGAAAGTAACCATGGGAAGCAAGGATTTAATCTTACGAAATGTCCATTTGCAGGAGAATGCCCATATGCTTAAAGAAGTTGAAATTACAGGAACTGCAGCTCAAATGGTGGTAAGAGGCGACACGACAGAATTCAATGCAACAGCCTTTAAAACAGCTCAGAATGCAGTGGTGGAAGATCTGTTAAAGCGATTACCCGGGGTGGAAGTCAGTAGTGATGGAAAGATTACGGTTAATGGACAAGCTATCACGAAAATCCGCGTAAACGGTAAAAAGTTTTTTAATGATGATATCGAGATGGCAACCAAGAATATCCCGGCCGAAGTGGTTGATAAGGTACAGGTGCTGGATCAAAAATCGGATGTAGCACAGCTAACCGGTTTTGAAGATAACGATACGGAGCATATCATTAACTTAACCTTCAAACCAAACCGCCGTAAAGGTACTTTTGGAAATATCACCGGGGGTGTCGGGCTAGATTTAAACAATGATGTGCGATATGATGGCAATATGTTTTTAAATACAATGGATGGGGATACACAGTCCACATTAACTGCCGGTGGAAACAATGCAAACACAACAAGAAGCAACCGCGGACGTGGAGCGTTCGGGAATAACAGCGGCATTACTACTATGCAGAATGTTGGGTATAATGACAATGTGGTTTTTAATCCCAAATTAAAAGCCGGTGGAGATGCATCGTATAACCATACTTTTAACGAGACGGTGAATACCTCGAAAAAAGAAAGCTTTCTCGTTGACTCTACGTATATTAATAATTCAAAATCAGTGTCACACAATGAGAATTATTCAGGCAATTTAAATGCTGAAATAGAATGGAAGCCTGATTCATTGAATACGTTTTTATTTCAACCAAGCATAAATTATAACCGTTCATTTTCCGATAGCCAGAGCGATTATACCAATATGACGAACAAAGACAGCACCAATGTGGGAAATACCATAAACAATGGAAACGGAACTTCCCTTTCCGGTAATTTAGGGATCATATACAGTCGTAAATTCAACTCTAAAAAGGGAAGAACCTTTACCGCCAATCTGCAAACTTCCATTTCCCAAAATGATAATGAAAGTTACAATTATTCTAAAAACAGAATCATTCGTTTACGAACTGATTCAACGATTGATCAACATACGTTAAACAATGCCCAGGGGAGCAGTGAAAGTTTAAGATTATCATTTGTTGAGCCATTATGGAATGTAAAGAACTTACTGGAAGCATCTGTAACATTAAAAAACGCGTACAGTAGCTCGGATAAAAATCAATACAACAAAGATGGCTCAGGGAATTACAATCTTTTAGATTCTGTCTACAGTAACAATTTTGAGAACCGGTTTTACAGCGAAACAGTGGAGTTGAACTACCGGTATGTAACAAAGGCTTTTAATGCCATGCTCGGCATGAAAGCCAATCCCTCGCAAACATACAGTAAGACCGAATACCTGGATGGTGCAGTTCGGGATGTATCCAATAAAGTGTTCAATTATGCCCCATCTGCCAGGTTACAATACAATTTTGGGAGAAAGAAGTTTTTGCGGGTTGATTATCGTGGTTCTACCGACCAACCAAGCATAAGCCAGTTACAGCCTGTAAAAAACAACTCGAACCCCTTAAATGAGACTATTGGTAATCCCGGTTTGAATCCTTCTTTCACCAATAGTTTACGAATGATGTTCACTACTTTCAACGATAGTACGTTTGCTTCCGTCAATGCCTTCCTGAATGCTCAGACTACCAGTAATGCACTTGTATCAAACAGCCTTTACGATACAGCCGGGAAACAATACAGTCAAACTGTAAACTCATCAGAATCTCCTTACAGCATTAACGGAAACCTAATGTTTAATATACCTATTATTCAAAAGCGTCTGCATTTTAGTACGAACAGTTCAGGAGGATTTAATCAGGTTTATGGATATTCATCACGTGGATTAAATGCACAAACAATGAACTCAGATAGCCTTCCTATCGGTGATTTAAGCAGCACACGCAGATATAATTTAGGTGAATCGATTTCTCTAACTTTTACCAATGACTTATTGGAAATTGGACTTCGTGGTGGTTTTAGGTATTCAAACACTTTAAATAATCTGAATCCCGGTGTTGCCATCACAAAAGACTGGAATGGTGGCGGAAATTTCGTAGTTCATTTACCATATAGCGTCAGTATCGGAAGTGATATAAATTATACCACCCAACAAGGATATTCAGCAGCAGCTCAAAACCAATTAATCTGGAATGCTTCAATAGACAAAACAATTTTCAATAATTCAGGTGTTGTAGCACTAAAAGTACTGGACATACTTCACCAACAGTTAAACGTCCGTCAGTCAATTGGAGATAACTATATTCAATATAGCACTTACAATACGCTGCCTACTTATTTCCTGTTAAGCTTTACATACAAAATCAACCAATTTAAAGGAGCTAGAAATCCTGATGATACTAAAAGATTAGATCGTTTCGGACCACCCGATGGTGATCGTCCACGTCATGACAGAGGTGATAGAGGAGGCGACAGAGGCGATAGAGGTGACAGAGGTGGTAACGGACCTTCATTATAAAAACAAGAAGCTCAAGAATTCTAACGAATTTTGAGCTTTCTTTTTTAATAGTCTATCCATGTTATTAAGAAGAACCAACCTAATTCATTTGAATTGAATTAAGTTGGTTCTTTAGTTTTTGGTACTCGAATCATGAGTTTATTTAATGATTGTGCTTCAGATTATACTCAATAACCAATACGCCTAATTTATTGTTCAGGCCCATTACCGGTGTAACGATACTTAAAACAGAATCATTTTTAAAGTTTATAGTCTCTGTAGTTATCAATGCAACATGGTTGGTATAAACAGAACCTTCGTCCTTTTTGTTTGTCGACAGAGTCACTTTACTATCCTGTGAATTTACAAATTCAACCTTACTGACTCCCGGCTCTTTAATAAAACTCAGAAAGTACTGATTCACCTGTTCTTTGTTCTCACGGGTTAATTCACTTCGTATAGCCCACGAAAAAACTTTAGATGAGAGCTCTAATTGTTTGGTGGTCAAGCTATCGATTTTATTTTCATAATTAGATTTCAACGTAAGAGTTTCTTTCTTAAATTGATTTTCAATCATGTTGATTTTAATAAAAGCCCACAATGAAAGAATTACAATAACTGCAATCAAAAAAGTAACCAATTTATGTTTGAGAATAAACTCACCAAACTTGCTTTTGGTATTGGCCTTTTCAGTAGGTTCTTTTTGAGATTTGTTATCGGTGGGTAGTTTTCCCTTTTCAGTTGCCATAGTATTCTGTTTAAAGTTGATAATAACTAAGTTGTTAATTGATAATGATATTTCTCCGGATTATTTTTAGTCTGAATTCAGTCTTTTAGTTTTAAAGGATCAAAGTTACATCAATAAATCAGCAAGTGCCTTATTAATATCAGGAAAGATAAATTTAAATCCTGACTCCAGCAACTGTTTTGGGATCACATACGAGCTGTTCAGAATAAGTTCTGGTTCAGTCCCGATAATTTTAGCACCAAAAGTTATGGCAAACTCCGGAGCAGGGATACCAATTGGCATTCGTAGGGTTCTGCGCAAAGAATACATCAAATCCCCGTTATTCAAAGGGTTAGGAGAGGTACAATTCAGGACACCCTTTAAGGTTTTATTCTCAATCAGGAATTGAAGAATCCTGAAATAATCCTCCAAATGTATCCAACTGAATATCTGGTTCCCTGTAGCCTGCTTTCCCCCAAGTCCAAGTCGACCCAACAAAACCAACGGGAGTAACGCTCCACCTTTTCTGCCCAACACCACCGAAGTACGTAAAGCAACTTTCCTTGTTTCGGGCAGCTTAAATCCAAAGAACGCTTTCTCCCATTGCCTGACCACATCAGCCAGGAAATCGTTACCCAGATCCGTTTCATCTTCAGTCATGGCATGATCAAAAGAAGGTTTGTAAATACCGCAGGCACTTCCGTTTATCCATAGTTTTGGAGGATTCCTGCAGGCTAATATCGCATTACCAATCCAAATAGTCGTATTAATTCTGGAATCAAGTATCTGTTTTTTGTTCTCTTCATTATGCATGCAATTAATTGATTTTCCAGACAGGTTTATAACCAGTTCAGCATCTTCAAACGATTCGGTCAGATCAATAGGCTTCCAGGAGATATGATTCGGATCACGTGAAACAATCAGGACATGATAACCGGTTTCCTCGAAACGTTTTACCAGATAACTGCCGATGAATCCGGTACCACCAGCAATGACAACTTTTTTCATTTAGAATTGATTTAATTGGATACGAATCTATAACAATAAATTAAAAACTAATGTTTTAATGAATTCAAATAAAACAAAAAAACTCTTCTGCAAATACATGCAGAAGAGTTTTTGTTTTATTATGATAAATGAAATACTATTCGTGTGCTCCCATTTTCAACATACTTACTTCACGTTCACTAAGGAAACGATATTTACCTCGTGGTAAATTCTTTTTCGTTAATCCGGCAAAGAATACACGATCCAAACGAATTATTTTATATCCGAGCTTTTCGAAGATACGACGAACAACCCGGTTTTGACCCGAGTGAATCTCAATACCTACCTGCTTAAGATCACCTTCTTTTACAAATTCCAATGCATCTACCTGTATAACATCTTCATCAAGGGTAACTCCGGCCAGAATGGCTTCGTAGTCATCTTTTTCAAGCACTTTATCCAACGTTACATGATAGATTTTTTTCTTTTCATATTTAGGGTGGGTAAGTTTTGAAGCCAGGTCACCATCATTCGTCAAAAGCAATACTCCCGTCGTGTTTCTGTCAAGCCGGCCTACCGGATAAATACGTTCGCTACAGGCATTCTTGACTAAATCAAGCACTGTGAGGCGGTCGTGAGTATCTTCTGACGTAGTTACACAATCTTTCGGTTTATTCAGTAACAAATAAACTTTACGTTCCGACTGAACCGTTTGGTCATGGAACATAACTTTATCAGTCAGCAACACTTTAACGCCCATTTCAGTAACTATTTCTCCGTTCACTGAAATAACACCGGCCTGTATATATTCATCTGCCTCACGACGTGAACAAATACCTGCATTGGCTAAGAACTTATTCAACCGCAACGGTTTTGTCAGGTCAACAATTGTTTTCTGGTATTCAAGTTGCTTTTTAGTACTGTATTTTGAGTTTGGATCGTAATCATCATCCGCCCTGCGTGAAGGCTTACGGAATGCGACACCATCCTTTTTGTTATCATAACGTGTTTCAATAAACTCTGATTTCTGTCCTTCACCTGGTTTCTTGAAGCTTAATTTATCAGGGCGTGATTCATCTTCAGGAGCATTTAAATTACGGCCGTATGTCTTTTCGCCATTACTGTCGGTACGATCCTCCCAGGGTTTGCGTTCACCGTAAGCAGGTTTGCTGTCACGGCTTTCCCATGGTTTCTTTGCTCCGAATGAAGGACGGCCACCTTCGCGGCTTTCATAAGGTTTACGGTCACCGTAAGCCGGTTTACTGTCTTTATTTTCCCAGGGTTTGCGTTCTCCAAAAGAAGGTTTGCTATCGCGGCTTTCCCATGGTTTGCGTTCTCCAAAGGAAGGTTTGCTATCACGGCTTTCCCAGGGTTTACGTTCTCCAAAGGAAGGTTTGCTATCTTTATTCTCCCAGGGTTTCTTAGGTCCGAATGATGGACGGCTATCACGGTCACCATAAGGTTTACGTTCACCGGAATCAGAGCTATCCCCACTACTGCGGAATGATCTTTTTTCTCCTGAAGCAGGACGGTTGTCACGGTCGCCATAAGGTTTCCGGTCACCATAGGCAGGTTTATCTCCGCGACTTTCAAATGATTTTTTTTCTCCGAATGAAGGACGGCTATCACGATTTTCATACGGTTTTTTGTCACCATACGATGAAGAACCTCTGTTCTCGAACGGCTTTTTGTCGCCATAAGAAGAGTTACCCCGATTTTCATAGGGTTTTTTGTCGCCATAAGCCGGACGGGAAGAGTCTGAATGGCTTTCACCTGTCTTTCCCGGACCAAATTTAGCTGCTCCACGTGAGCCTTTTAATATCGATTTCACATCGCGTTTCTCAAACGGTTTACCATCACGGCCGGCACCTGCATTCGATTTTGGTTTCGAATTCCCTTGCCATTTTTCATTATTTGTCTTCATTCAAAAATTTATAAGTGTATTTGGGCGCAAAGGTCGTAAAAAATCCCGAATAATCAGCACTGTTTTAACCCAAAAGCTTGTTTCTTGCAAAAAATTATATATATTTTTTTAGAATACCAGCATATTTAATCAAACGTTTTTTCTAAGGTTACAAAATAGTTGCAAGAACAGAATAAATTAAGCACGGACAGAAAACATATCTTTCCGCTTATTGTTTTGAATATAAGCTAGTTTAACAGGATAGATTTCTTTGGGAAAAAGGAGGTCAAATCAGACAGTTTAAGGAACTATTTTAACCAAATTAATTCCTTACATTTGCATGGATTAAAGTCTCATTCTTTTAATATCTAAAGTTTATGGAAACGTTTAAAAGCAATATATCCGGTAAGAGATTTCCGGTTTCCCAAAAAGTATCAGGAAATTCTGTACGAAAATCAGTATTCGACCTGATTAAAAAAGATAATCCTGACTTTTCAAAAGATATGTTTTTATCGGATAGTGAACTGAACACGTATCGTGAAAAGTATATTGAAGTCTTCCTGACCAAACAGCTGGGCAATCTGACCTCACTTGAAAAGACTGTAATGACGTCGTTGAAAGACCAAACAACGCTGACCGACAAATTAGATGGAGATGAACTGCCGGATATGACTTACGGTGAGCGGGTTGCCGACAAGGTGGCTTCTTTTGGCGGAAGCTGGACATTCATCATTGCATTCGCGGTATTTCTTTTGGTCTGGATTTGCCTGAACATTTACTGGCTCGGCAATAAAGGATTTGATCCTTATCCGTTTATCCTGTTAAACCTGATATTATCCAGTCTGGCAGCTATTCAGGCTCCCGTCATTATGATGAGCCAAAACCGTCAGGAAGATAAGGATCGGGAAAGAGGTAAAAAAGATTATATGATCAACCTTAAATCGGAGCTTGAAGTTCGCATGCTTCACGAAAAGATGGATCATATCATCATTAACCAGCAACAGGAAGTATTGGAGATTCATAAAGTCCAGATCGACTTAATGAACGACATTTTAAAACGCATTGAAAGTATAAGTAAAACGGAGAAGAAATAAATAGTTGAATCGCTATTCAAACACACAGGTCATCACATCAACTTATCAACGCAACATACAGTCAACACATTGAAAACTTATATTTCATTAGTACGAGGTATTAACGTAGGCGGACACAATCAGATTAAGATGGAAGCCCTCAGGCAACTGTATGCCGGACTGGGGTATGCCGGTGTGCAAAGCTATATTCAAAGCGGAAACGTGATTTTCAACACGCCGGAGACCGACACTCATACCCTGGAAACAACCATATCCGAAAAGATATACGAAACATTCGGGTTCAAAGTATCCGTTTTAGTCATCACCACCGATGAACTTGCGGATGCCCTAAAAAACAACCCCTACCCTACTGACTCACTGAAAGACCCGGCAAGGATCTATTTGACTTTTCTATCCAAAGTCCCCGATAGCTCACTGCTGGATGCAATCCCTCCCACCTTTTATGCTCCCGATGAATTCTCCCTTTACGACAAAGTGATTTACAACTATTGCCCCAACGGCTATGGGAAAACCAAGCTGACCAATACATTCTTCGAAAAGAAGCTTAACCTCTCTGCTACCAACCGCAACCTGAAAACCATGACCGAATTACTGGCTTTAGCACAAAAAGCTCAGGTTGGTTTTTAATATCCGTTTTCTCTTTCAGGACGATTAAAGTTCACACGGAAAGCCTGATAAAAGGTTACTATTCTGCCAAATCAATGTTACACGAGGCGGAGTTTTAAAATAACAAACGTGAATTTAAATGCTGTAATTCAAAATTGTTTTTAAAATAGGCACCGAAAAGTTATTATCCTCCTGTTTCAGAAAACAAATATCCTAAGACCGGTGTTTGTCTTTCAAAACTTCAATGAAAATTATAATTATTATCTTAATGGCTTTGAGTTGTTTCAACATGCAGGGTCAAAATACAAAAATGAAGGTGTCCGGTTCAGGTTCCATTACCCATGTCGATCAGAAGGTTCCGGTTATTAGCTTCACTGAATTTGAATCGTTGATTAAAAAAGAGGACAATAAACTCTATGTCGTAAACTTCTGGGCTACCTGGTGCAGGCCTTGCGTTATGGAACTTCCCGAATTCATGGAAGTAAACAGGATCTATCGTACAAACCCCGATTTTAAAATGATCTTGGTGAGTTTGGATCCTGCCAAAGAAGTTAAATCAGCCGTTCAGCCTTTCTTAGTGAAGAATAAAATTGAGGCTCAGGTCTATTTATTGGATGACAATAAACGGATGAACCAATGGATACCTGCTGTAGATAAATCATGGAGTGGTTCAATACCGGCTACTGTTTTTTATCTAAACGGGGTAAAAGTAGAATTCAAAGAGGGTAAAATGCAAAAAAACGAATTAATACAACTTATCAACAAACATTTAAAGAACAAATGATATGAAAAAAACAGGATTTATCTTAGGGTTACTAGTATTCATGATAACTTTAATACAGGCAAAAGAAAATAAAATGGAAAATACAGCAGTACATAAAGGATATAAAATCGGTGACACAGCGACCGATTTTAAGCTAAAGAATGTGGATAACAAAATAGTTTCACTATCCGATTACAAGGGTGCGAAAGGATATATTGTTATTTTCACCTGCAACCACTGTCCGTATGCAAAAGCTTACGAAAGCCGAATCATTGCTTTGAACCATAAATATGCTTCAAAGGGATACCCGGTAATTGCCATCAATCCGAATGATCCGAAAGTGGAACCTCAGGACAGCTTCGAAGGCATGAAACAACGGGCAAAAGAAAAAGGCTTTACCTTTCCGTATCTGTTTGACCAAGGGCAAACCATTTATCCTCAATATGGTGCAACCAAGACTCCCCATGTTTTTGTTTTGCAAAAGGAGAATGGCAAAAACATCGTACGCTATATTGGTGCCATCGATGATAACTACTCCGATGCTAACGACGTAAGCCATAAATACGTGGAAGATGCCGTTGATGCCTTGCTTGCCAACAAACCCGTGCTGCTGACCTCTACAGTGGCCATCGGATGCAGTATCAAAGCACAGAAAGAATAATGGACATGAATATAAAATCGTTCATCGTCCGTATGTGACAAAAGCGTTTGCTGAGGTTTTTCAACTGAGACTCCTAAACGCCCGAAAGACACAACACTTTTACAGAAGAAACGCGAACCGGGTAACCCGATTCGCGTTTCTTTCTGATTGTATCTTTGTTCTAAAACTTAATTAAACTCGTTCATCAATACGGCCACCTCGTCGGTAATCAGTTTGGCAAACTCAGCCACTTTCATGGTTCCTTTGTCTCCTTCACCCTGACGGCGTACAGATACTTCACCGTTTTCAGCTTCTTTTTCACCAACCACCAACATATACGGGATACGTTTCAATTCGTTGTCACGGATCTTACGTCCTATTTTCTCGTTACGGTCATCCACGGTTACGCGAATCTCCTGCGCATTCATTTCTTTTGCAATCTTAAATGCATAGTCGTTGAATTTTTCGCTGATAGGCAATATCACAACCTGGTCAGGAGTCAACCACAACGGGAATTTACCGGCTGTATGCTCAATAAGCACTGCCACGAAACGTTCCATGGAACCAAATGGCGCACGGTGTATCATCACAGGACGGTGTTTTTGGTTATCCTCGCCCGTATATTCCAGTCCGAAACGTTCAGGCAGGTTATAATCCACCTGGATAGTTCCCAACTGCCACTTGCGCCCAATGGCATCACGCACCATAAAGTCAAGCTTAGGTCCGTAGAATGCAGCTTCGCCAAGCACTACTTTTGCTTTCAATCCTTTTTCCTTGCAAACTTCCACAATGGCACTTTCAGCTTTTTCCCAGTTTTCGTCGGTACCGATATATTTTTCGGTATTCTTTGGGTCACGTAGTGAAATTTGAGCTTCAAAATTATTAAATTCCAGTGCTTTGAAAATAATAAAGATAATATCCATTACTTTCAAAAACTCATCCTTCACCTGGTCCGGACGGCAGAAAATGTGTGCATCATCCTGTGTAAAGCTACGTACACGGGTTAATCCGTGCAATTCGCCGCTTTGCTCGTAACGATACACCGTACCAAATTCGGCTAAACGAACCGGAAGGTCTTTATACGAACGGGGTTTGAATTTGTATATCTCGCAGTGGTGAGGGCAGTTCATTGGTTTCAACAAATACTCTTCACCTTCTTCGGGTGTATGGATTGGCTGGAATGAGTCCTTGCCGTATTTAGCCCAGTGACCGGAGGTGACGTAAAGAGCCTTGTTTCCGATATGTGGTGTCATGACCTGTTGATAGTCGAAACGGCGTTGAATCTTCTTTAGAAATTCTTCCAAACGTAAGCGTAAAGCAGTTCCACGTGGCAGCCACATAGGAAGTCCCTTGCCCACCATTTCGGAGAACATAAACAATTCAAGCTCCTTGCCTATCTTGCGGTGGTCACGTTTTTTTGCTTCTTCCAGCATCACCAGGTATTCATCCAGCATTTTCTTTTTAGGAAAGGTAATACCGTAGATACGGGTCAACTGCTTGCGTTTTTCGTCACCACGCCAGTAAGCACCGGCTACGCTCAATACTTTGATAGCCTTGATAGCGCTGGTATTCGGCAAGTGAGGGCCACGGCATAAATCGGTAAAGTCACCCTGAGTATACAAGGTAATGGTACCATCAGCCAGGTCATTGATCATTTCTGTTTTATACACTTCACCGATATCGCCAAAACGTTTCATCGCATCGGCTTTACTGATATCGCTGCGAACGATAGCTTCCTTACGGGCTACCAACTCTATCATTTTAGCTTCAATGGTACCCAGGTCGGTTTCTTTGATGGTCGCTTCACCCGGATCAACATCATAGTAGAATCCGTTTTCAATAGCAGGGCCGATGCCGAATTTAATGCCCGGATACAACTCCTGAAGGGCTTCAGCCATCAAGTGGGCGGAAGTATGCCAAAAGGTATACTTGGCTTCTTCATCGTCCCATTTATGCAACTTAATGGATGCATCGGTTTCGATTGGACGGGTCAGGTCCCATATTTGGTCGTTGACACTAATTGCCAGCACTTCTTGTGCCAGGCGTGAGCTGATACTTTCAGCCAGTTGTAATCCGGTAATGCCTTTGGCAAATTCTCGTACCGAACCATCGGGAAATGTTACTTTAATCATACGTTTTGAACCTTACAAATGGTTTTTAAATTTTGAATTGCAAAGATACAAAATTTTGTTGACGTGGGGATTTGTTTATTCGTCGAATTATCATCTGGTGTTCCGGCAAATGTAAATACAGCTCTTAACAGGCAACATTCGGCATTCAAAAGCCCGATATGGAGTTTTACCGGATCT
>Ga0302203_1000566_pt1 | contig 14793 bp, 9 predicted proteins | sample II_Fen_E1_1_FD_194576 | JGI IMG/M metagenome (GOLD analysis project Ga0302203, IMG submission 194576) | Peat permafrost microbial communities from Stordalen Mire near Abisko, Sweden - II_Fen_E1_2 | ecosystem: Environmental > Terrestrial > Soil > Wetlands > Permafrost | place: Sweden: Abisko...
TTTTCTTATTCCAAAGGGCACTTTGTTTTTCGTACAGGCTATTGGCGAGTTCTAGCTGTGTTTTTACTTCTTCGAGCGATTGTTTCAAAACCTTATCGTCGATCAAAGCCAGTATCTGTCCTTTATTCACATGTGATCCTTCTTTTACATAGACGGCCGTTACAATGCCTGCCATTTGGGGGCTGACGGCAATATTCTGATCTCCGTCGACAGTGCCCTGAACTTGAATGTAATGATTAAAAGGGCTTTCAGCAGCCACGGCAATATTTACGGTAGCAGCCTTCTCTTCATTCTTTTTTCCGGTTGGATTGATTTTATTTTCGAGTTGTAGAATTTGTGCATTAAGCTTATCACGCTGACCTATCAGTTTGTCAAGCTCGACTTTTTTATTGGTAGGACCACTACACGAAAATATACATGCTATGAGTGTTGAATAATACATAATCTTTTTCATTGTGTCTCTTTTTTGTGATAAATAAGTACTATAAACTAAATAATGTCGTATTGTTTTGATGTATATGTAATAGGAACAATATAATGTCGTATTTAAAGATTAAATATTCTGTCGCCGCTATGCGGCTTAAGATTGGTAATTTTGCACTTATCCTACCAAACTGTCGGTGCTACGCACCTATATGAATGAATTTTAGCCGCATAGCGGCGTCAGTTTGGTAGAAATAACGGGTATAGAACATATTCTTAAGCCGCATAGCGGCGACAGATTTAAAAGTTTTTCTAAGAAATACGACATTATATCATTATCACGACTTATAAGGGAATAAGGGTTAGATCTTTTTGCTTGTTATTTCTACTAAGAGTTAAAAAACAAAAAATAAGGTCTGTAACTTAAAGTCCTTATATAGGGGCTTTAACTCTTAGTAGAAGACCAAACTACCCCATATTAAAACCCTTATCCCCTTATTCAGAAAAACTGTATAGCCGTTTTTTTTTCAAGGAATAAAACAGGACAATATATTGTTTCAACTACTTAATAGTCAATATATGATACCTCCTTTTATCCGACCGTCCCCAAAGGATGGTGTCTTGAAACAATTAAAGAGTGTTCGTAAACTGTTAAACGTACACTTTGAGTAAAAAAGAGAATTAGGCTAAGGTGTTTTTGACTTTTGTTTCTACTAAGATGGTTGAATGTAAATTGAGGTTTTATATTCAAAAACCTTATTTTCAAGTATTAAATCTTAGTAGAAAGCCAATGACCCACAAACCTGAACCTTATTCCGGTATTTTAAACTAAATCAACTTTTCATTTGTAAGTCCTTTGAAATATATTTTTTTGTTTTTTATAATTCTTTCTTTATTACTGGTTATGAAGAATATTACAGGACATGATGTATGTTCACTTGCCGGTAATTGAAGCTATTTAATGCCGTATAATTCTAAAACCCGGTTTTACCCGGCTTTACTCTTTCACGTTATCTTTGAGTAGGCCTGTCTTCAGAGAATATTAAACACCGCGTCAGCATCTTCCTGTTTTTAATTGTTTGTTCTTTTAGGGTTGTTTTCTTTCATTTTCCTGATTGATGTTGAGCAATTTTTCCAATTTGGATCTTGCTTCCTGTAATTCATAGATGCTTTGGTAGTAACTGGACAGATTGGTCAGATATTGATTCTGTACGTTCATCAGGTCCATGCTCGAAGCCATTCCCTGTTTATACTTTTCAACAGTGCGCTGATAAATGGTGTCCGACAGTTCATTGCTCTTTTTCTGATTCCGGTACTTTTCCATTTTCAGCTTCACATCATTCTGATACTGGCTTGCCTGCATGTACAGGCTATTGGTAACTAATCTGCTTGTGTTCTTCGCTTTCTCGTATGCCATTCGCTTTTGTGAAACGACAGCAAAGCGCTCGCCACTACTAAAGATGGGAAGACTCAGGTTAATGCCAATAACATCTTTTGGTGCAAAATTAAAAGATGCGATATTCGACTGTATATTGTGATTATAGAACCCACTAAGTGTCGGTAGAAAGGCTGACATAGATTGCTTCATATCCAGCTTCGTGAAGTGTTCCGATGTTTTGGTAAGCTGATAGTCCATATTCTGATCAATATTAAATGCCTCATTTACCAACAGCGTGCTTGAATTAATCAGCGAATCTTCCGATTCCATCGGATCGGATAGTTCTATTTTGACAGTATCCACCATTCCCAACTGGATTTTTATCAGCCGATAGCCCATATCCAGGTTACTTTCAATCTGGTTAATAGCATTTCTGATTGTGTTGGAGGTAACCTCCAACTGATCCACATCGGTTTTTTCAAGAAGCCCCTGCTTATTCATCTCCGATATTTCGGTGATGATCCTGGCTACATTATCCAGGTTTTGCACCAGAACTTTCCGGCTTTCTTTGGCAAGCTGTATCATATGGTAGGTGTTCACAACAGTCTCGATAACATCCAGCTTTGTTTTCTCATCGTTTTGTTTTGCCAGGTTGGCATATGCTTTCCTGGCCTGCAAACCGACAATATACGAACCGTTGAATATCAGTTGGGAAACGGTGATATCTGTTGAGATGTTGTTGGCTACCCCAAGTGCAATAGGACTGCCTGCAATGTTATTCAGATAAATAATTTCACCGTTTGATAATTGTAATTGGCTTGTTGTTCCTAAACCGGTAGTTTGATTCATCGGTACATTGGTGTGCGATAACTCTGTACCTGGAAAGTTTAGTTCAGGCACTACAAAAAGATGCTGGTAGCTTGACTTAACATCCACATGCGGCAACCCTATAGCTGTAATTTCCCATATCCTGTGTTGGGTTGCTTTCAGGTCAAGTTTCGAATTGAGAATGCTTATGTTGTTTTGTAATGCTTTCTTTATGGCTTCGTTAAGCGATAGTTTTTCTGCTTCCTGAGCAAAGGCAAGCAGTATTCCACCCAGGATCATTGTTACCGGAAGCAGAACCTTTTTACGTTTTCTGAACATGTGTTGAAATGATTATAAGTTATAACTATTTTTATTGAAATGGGCAATTTGTGATTTGTGAATTTCATAATATCAGGTTATAGCTTCAACCGGTTATTTTTACCCGCTTTTTACTTAAACCACCCCTTTATACAGGAGGTTTCGGGTATCTGTAAAAAATAATAATTATTGCTGAATTAATTATTTCATTCCCGTTTTTCGTTTTAATGTGTTGATAGGGTACTGTTTAAAATGAAAAACAATTATTCAAAATTAAAGTTCAATACCACATAATTTATATTTGTGTGTTTGAAATAACAGTGTGAATCATGTAACTTATTCCGGTAATTATGTAATTGATTCATTCCTGAATTGTAGGATCTTTGTATAAAAAAATAACGGATATGAAAAAGCTTAGAACAATTATGACAATTTTATTTCTTTCACTGATATTATGCGGCATGGCATCGTGCGAAGTCTCACGGCATACTGAAGGACACCGCAGAGGATGGTTTCACCGGCACGATAGAGATGAACCCCAAAGAAGGGCTGTTATCGTGATTGATAATGACCGCGATCATCACAATAACCATTGATACTAACCAGACAACAAAAAGTGAGTGCCTCAGCTATATGAGGCACTCACTTTTTTAGTATACTGGCTGTCGGTTTTCTGTGTAGTGACGGCTTCGCTCACAACCCCCTTTTTGTTACGGCAACGAAGCCGTCACTAAAACCACGAGGGTTATTGATTTCCGCCGGGCAGTGTCCATTCAGATACCATACCATCCTACCTGTTAACATCGGCATGGCTTTGTCGATGTCCGGTTTGTTCTAACCCTTCGTAGTACGACGGACACAAAGCCATCTTCCTGATTAAATTCAAATACACGTACAACCGCTTTCGTACGTGTTGAGGTATAATTCTACACATTGAGGTGTAATTACACACGCTCACACTTGTCTGTATCGGTTCATTTTCAATGCTTTCAGGCATTCATCACGTTTCTCTTCCACAGATTCGCCGGCAGCCCCCACCCAGCCGGAACTCCACCTGGAGATGCACAAACAGATCATGCCTCTCGTTGGATTCTGTTACCCGGATCCTACTTCTGATGCTTTTCACTGTCCTGTTCTACCCGCACACTCCAAACGGGCAGGTTGGCACCGAAACAGGAGATTTGCTTCCTTTCCCCTTTTTTGTCAAACCATCGACTCTTTTTGTTCTGTTTCTGCTCGGCATCCGGTCGTAGTTGAGAGGGGATTGCCTGGGGGTTGCCTGGGGGTTGGCGGGGGGTTGCCTGGGGGTTGCCTGGGGGTTCCGAGGGATCCATCCCTCGAAACCCCCAGGCAACCCTTAACAAACCCCCTTTCTGGAGAGACTAAGATTATATTGAATGAATACCTGAAATGGAGGAGCCCTGCTTAGGATGGCCTGTTGTACTTATCAATGAACCCAATGTGTCGGAACCGGGATGTGTATTCGTAACGAAACCTGCCTGAAAACAAGACAGCCTGCTACTTATTCTCTTCTGCAAAGGAAGATATGGATGATTTACTCAGGAGAATATAACGGGTAAATACCGGCACAAAAAGCAAGAATGATATTCAATTCATACATTCATTAAATATTATTTAAATTGCATTTTGTATTTATACACTACTTTTTTTGAATTTTTCCAATAAAAAACACGCATTTTTTATGTTTTTTAAAAGTTAAAAGTGCGTGTCCATGTTTTGAGTTTATATATACTTGCTTTTAAGTTAGTTACAAAATGCGTGTCCATAAAATATTTATGTTGTAATTGATACATATATAACAAAATATTATTATTTTAGCCTCGTGAATTATCGTTTATTTGTTTAAATTTAAAATTAATTACTTAATATGCTTTAAATTATTATACACAATTGCAAGTTATGAGAAAAATCACATTTTTCATTTTAGCAAGTTGCGTGTGCTCACACAATAATGCGCAACTCTCACAGAAACTCACCACCGCACACAATGCCTATCGGGCAGCGGATAATATCGTGAAGCAACAAATTGTGTTTAAAGACCCCGGCAGTTCCGGAAAAGGCCTGATCTGGGACTTTAGTACAATACAACCCATTAACGAGGAGTATTCTCTTACTTATTCTCTTCCGAATAAGAACGATTCCAGCCGTTTATGTGGCATGGAACACCGGACCCGCTATTATTACCGCCAGCAAAAGGACAGCCTGCAAGCTACGGGGTTTGAAAACTCCACCACCTTTATGGAATACAAAGTACCCGAACTGCGGATGCATTTTCCGTTTATGTACGGCGACACCCTGTTCAGTACCTTTGAAGGCAAAGGGGAGTATTGCCACCGGTTGCCATTGGCCGTAAAAGGATATACCCGTATAATGGCTGATGCGGAAGGGGAACTGAAGTTGCCGGAATTTGAAACGGTAAAGAAGGCATTGCGGGTACGTACCCTGCGCCATTATACCGAGACGGGGAAAGACAATCTGGAAATGACCCTAGTCACCTACTCCTGGTATGCAGCCGGTATCCGCTACCCGGTATTCGAAAGCATTAAAACCACCCTGAACAAGAAAGGGGATAGAAAAGACGAAAAGGGCGAAAGCATAAGCGATACTACCGTATTTACCACCTCCTTTTACTACCCGCCCGAAAAACAAACCTCCCAGGTACAAACCGACGCGACCCCAACAGAGACAACGGATGCGCTCGTTGGGGCAGCATCAGTATTTACCGAGGCACAGCTAATGCCAAACCCGGTAGTGGATAATCTGGTTATCAATTACAAGCTGACCCGTGCGGCAAAAGTATGGTTTACTGTACATAATAATACCGGTATCCCGCTTTGCCAAACTTCACCACAGAGCTTGAGCGAAGGCTATAATAGCACCAACGTGCCCATGAGCAGCCTGATAACCGGAGTTTATTCGCTGTACGTGCACGTAGATGATATGATGATGAGGCTGAATGTGGTGAAGAAATAAAAACATCATCATAAAAACACTAATTATTATACCATTATGCATAGCATAAAACAGACAATATAATCTTAATGCAATAAAAATATCCAGTATGAAAAAAATAATCATCGTGTGCATCCTTGCATTTTTACAATTAACCAACCTATCAGCACAACAAACTCCAACAATAATACCTCCATCACCGGCCGCTCAGGCTATTATGCGATATGGCGAGATTCCTGTTGATTATAGCACGGGAGTTCCAAATATTGAAATTCCTATTTATACCATAGAGGGGAGAAAATTAAAGCTCCCTATTTCTATCTCGTACCATGCTTCAGGAATAAAAGTGGAAGATGTAGCCTCAGAAGTAGGGTTGGGCTGGGTATTGAATTGCGGCGGAATGATATCCAGAACTATATATGAGCTACCTGATGAAGACAACGATGCCCAAAAAAAATATAGTTATGCAAGCCAATTACTTAATGATATAACTGCTAAGGCTCCCGCTTATAATTCATCTACAGGTTATACTAAGATTGATGATTTAGAAGAGTATTTTGGAAATAATTTTTTCAATGAAGATCCTTTGAGTGATAGGTTCTATTATAGCCTACCTAATGGTATATCGGGAGTATTCAAGCTTGATTATTTAAATCACAATAATTTTATCACATTACCCTATCGACCATTGAAATTTGAAAAGGTTGTTAATACTTTTGCTGGCTACCACAATAGAATAGTAAGTTTTAGAATAACTGATGAAAACGGAATCATTTATACATTTAAAAGTCAAGATGGTACAGGAAATTTTACGGAGTGGTATCTGACAAAGATTGTATCTGATGATGGCACAGAGAATATAGATTTTAATTATGCTACACAAAGTCAAGCAACATGGAATTATGCTTTTTCACTAGCATCATACAGCCAAGATATGGGTTATGACTGTGTTCCGATTCTCTACCCAATACCAGAATCAACAAGAACTCAATCTCCTGTATTATCAAATACATACGATACTCCTGTATTAAAATCAATAGTAAGTTCAAGTACAATTATAAATTTTTCATATCTAAAAGACAGATCTGATTTCAACCAACTATACAGATTGTATAATATAACAGTTTCGCCCGTTAATTCACCAAGTACTGTAGTCAAAAATATCAATTTTTCTCCGAAGTATTTTGGCTCAAATACTACTGATTATAGACTTGGTTTAGATAATGTAACCTTATGTACTCCAGAAAATACTCAGCCTCAGAAATATGTATTTACGTATGAAAGTCAGACATTACCACCTTATCCTATAAAAATGTCTACTTCGCCAAGCTTCAATGAAGACTTCTGGGGCTACTATAACGGCAGCAACTCTCCTACATTACTTCAGTCCGATTTTATTTTGTCTTCAAGTGATAAAACAGTTTTTGGAGCGAACCGAGAAGCTGATGGTGGAAATTACAGTCGGGCATGTATGATAAAAGAAATTAAATATCCCACCGGAGGGAAAACTATTTTCCAATTCGATCGGAATTATGCTCCTAATATTTATACATACAAAAGTAATTCAGATGGTTACGTTGGAGGGTTTAGAATAGCTTCCATTACAAACTACAATGAAAAAAATGAGGTCATCAATCTGAAATCATACGAATATAGTGGAGTCTATGCAAGACCGATAACAAGTATGCTTTTTGGCTATACTCAACTTGGAAGTTTTCATATTAACTTTACGGATCCTAATCAGGGTTGGTCAAAAGATTGTTGGATAAACTCTACAAATAATGTTTTGCTTTCAAATCCGGTGCTACCTCTTGAGGTCGGTTCTGGGTTGCCGGTAATGTACAGCAGTGTTACCGAATACAATGGAACCAATACAAACAATAGCGGCAAAACGATATATGAATATAACCCGCCCTACTCCCCTTCTGACTTTGAAAGCAATCCTGAACATCTCGCGCAGTTTGAGGAACCGTGGTTTTATACTCCAACCCATTATGACAAAGGGAACTATGTGCCTGAATTAATTTCCAAAACAGATTATTCTTTTGATGGAACGAATTACCATCCTATATCCAAAGTAAATAATGAATATACCAAAATTTCGACCCAAGAGTTTCAAACCGGGATAAAATTGTCTAGAACTCATCTATTTAAAACCCCAATAGGTTTTGGTTATGGAGACTCATTTATGCAAGATTATATTCAGTCCTATGTAGCCATTGATACCAAAGCCTATCAGGAAGCATCACTCATTACCAAAACAGACAATTATATTTATAACCCTACTGATGAGACAAAATATGTACTTAACACTACCAGTATGGAGTACGATCCTACTTATCTCAAATTATCTAAACAAACTACATCAACCAGTGTCAGTGGCAAGAATAAAGTCACTCAGTTTACCTATCCTTTCAACTATACTACGGCTCCCTATACCACTATGGTTCAGCAAAACAATATAGATCCTGTGATTGAACAATTGGACTATATCGGTACTACTTTTTTACAAGCTAAACGTAACAACTACGATTTTTTTCAAAATAATGGTATAATTGCACCTTCATCGGTCGATATGAAAACAGGATCCAACAATTACGAAACAAGACTGGTGTATGGGCCTTATGATAACATGGGTAACCTACAATATATAGCTAAAGATGATGCCATAAAAGTGATTTACTTGTGGAGCTATAACAAACAATATCCGGTAGCCGAAATTGAAGGACTAACATATTCTCAGATACTTAACTATTATCCACAAAGTTCCATCGACAATCTGGCAAACACTGCGAACCCTACAGTGGACCAACTTAATGCTATTCGCACAGCATTAAGCGGAATAAATGCACAAGTTACTACTTATACTTATTTTCCATTAGTTGGTATGGTCACTGCCACCAATCCCCGCGGAGTCACTACCAATTATAATTATGATGCCTTTTACCGTTTGATGAATATCAAGAATGACGATGCTAACGTATTGAACAAATACATATATCATTATTTTAATCAATAAGAAAGATCTATAAATTATGAGACAATATTATATAATTAGGGAAACATATAATTTATAATCGATTCTTTAAATATGATTTATTCAACTTTATGAACTTTCAAACTTATTCTATATGAAATCATTTTATGTAATTCCTTTGTTTCTTGGCCTACCTCTAGGGCTATTAGCCCAGACCAGCACGCAAAACTACACTGTTACCACCGTACCTTATCAAGCTGTGTCCGACCCAACTGCCTTGACCGATATCAACTCCAACTCTACCATTCAGTATTTCGATGGTTTGGGACGTCCAGTGGAAACTGTGCAAAAGGCCATAACTCCTACTGGAAAAGATTTGGTAAGCGGTATTGAATACGATAGTTTTGGACACGACTACCGTCACTTGATTCCCAAGGAAGTAAGTGGTATCTCGGGAGCTTATATTCCAGGTTTTTCATCGGAATATGCTACCACTGAGTATGAACCCTCGCCACTCAACCGTGTGACCGGACAATATGGTGCCGGAGGTGAATGGTATTCTGCCGGTAAAAAGAAAGCCATTGACTATACCACCAACGGCTCGGATGTAAAACATTTCTATGTGGATGGAACTCAGATAAAGTGCGATGGTTCATATGCCGATGCCACACTATACGGACAGAAGATAACAGATGAAGATGGAAAGACTACCGAACAATTTACCGACAAACTGGGACGTAAAGTGCTAAGCCGTATGGCAGGAGATCACGATACGTACTATGTGTACGACGATCTGGACAACCTGCGTTATGTACTGCCTCCTTTGGCTGCTGATGCTATGGGAACGAACACGAATGGTTTTGATGAAAGCGCTAATTCTACGCTCGGTCTCTACGGTTATATTTATCATTATGATGGACGTAAACGCTGTACGGAGAAAAAACTTCCAGGCTGTGACTGGATTTATATGGTGTACGACCGCGCCGACCGCCTGATACTGAGCCAGGATGGCAACCAGCGGGCAAAATTACCGACAAAATGGACAGTAACCAAATACGATATACTGGGACGGGTGCTGTACACCGGACTTATTAACAGCACCAACAACCGCGCGACCATGGATAGCACTTATTCAGGCAGTGTGACTCCCGAGAGTTACACGGGCAGCGGTGTTGTAGCAGGATATACCAGCAGCAATCTCACTCCGGTTACTGTATTGATAGTAAACTATTACGACAACTATGGTTTTTTAACTTATTCAGGTAATAACCCAAGCATTATGCTTTCGCCCGTTACATTAAACGGCTATGACACTCCTGATTTGGTTCATACAAAAACATTGCTTACAGGTACACGTGTTTATCATCTGGACAATCCTGCCCTGTATGAGGTGATAGCCAATTATTACGACAAGTATGGACGAATGGTACAGACCCGTGCCACCAATCATTTGGGAGGGTACGACATTACCTACAATGCCCTGGACTTTACGGGAAAGCCTGGCAAAACGTACAAGACTCATGGTATCAATGGAGCGTCAGCTACCATTACTGAACTGTATACCTATACCTACGACAAGGGCCAACGCTTGGATACAACCACTCATAGCCTGAACGGTGCCACTCGGGTAATATTGGCTGTAAACTATTACGATGCGCTTGGGCGTCTTTCAGCGAAGTCACTCCATAATAGTGCTGAAACTACTTATTATAGGTATAACATTCGCAACTGGATAACGAATATCAATAACGGAAGTTGGTGGAAGGAAGAGATATTATATCAGGATGCTCCCACTAATCCTCTTTACAATGGCAACATAGCCCAAATCACTTGGATGTATAACAGAAGACCAAACAAAGGTTATAAATACACCTACGATAATTTGAACCGCCTGACACAGGCTAACTATGGAGAACGAACCGGGCTTCACGCCTCGCAACACTTATATGACGAATATTTCGGATACGACAAAATGGGAAACATAACAAGCATTCAGCGTAATGGAGGACTAAACAACAAACTGAATCTTCATTACAACGGAAATCAGTTACAGACAGGAGATGTTTCCTCCAGCTCCTATTCCTTATATAATTTGACCGAATATACGAATTATTCTACCAACGTAGCTTCAGATCACCTTTATGATGCTAATGGAAACATGACGCAGGATTTGGATAAAAACATAGTGGCAATCCAATATAATGTATTAAATTTGCCGGACATAATCCAATTTAAGAATGGCAATCAGGTGATAAATACGTATAATGCCAATGGACAAAAGTTGCGCACAAAATACTACACGGCAATAACTCCGGTGATCGTGCCGGTGGGTACCATTCATGACGGCTATAGCGCAAACGATGCCACATTGAGCTTGGATGATTATTTGGGAAGTGTCTTATATGAAAGAGGAACGGCAGAGGATGCTGTCCACCACCCACTTACCAAAGTGATGACTCCGGAAGGGTATGTGGATTATGCTACAGGAGGGAAACCTTATTGTTATTTTCGAAAAGACCATTTGGGGAGTATCCGTGAAGTGGACACTTACCAGGGACCCATTACAGTACTGCAAAAGACACAGTATTATCCTTCCGGTACGCCTTTTCAGGATAGCTTTGCATCCGGCGAACAGGCTTACAAGTTTACCGGCAAGGAGATGATTACCATGCATGGCCTGAACTGGCAGGACTTCGGTGCCCGCTGGCTGGATAATGTAAGATTGCAGTTTACGAGTATGGATCCACTGGCGGAGAAGTATTATTCGATTAGTCCGTATGCTTATTGTGCTGGAAATCCCGTGAATAGAATTGATCCAGACGGAATGGATTGGGGTGTCACAATCGGGCAAGGAGATGGGGATAACCCACCGATGGTTATTCCCAACAAGACGACTGAAGCGATAGATAACACAGCAAAAAATGATAACACAGCAAATAAAATTCCTATGAAAATGAAGCCTATACAAGGACCGCCAGATTTAGCACTAAAAGAAGCTCTGAAAACTGAAAAAAGTACAGATAAGAATGCTCAACTTTCTCAAACTGATAAAATGATTGTAACTCCAGAGGATAAGGCAGTTTCAGGTAATCCAGTTGTTCAAGCTACAGTATTGAGTGTAACAAGTGCTGTTGTAGCTCCAGCTATAATTGCAGCAGCTGATAATGTAGCAGTAGCAGTACAAGGCAGTAAGTTTTTATTGCCGGTTCTCGCAGGAGCTGGGGCAGTAGAAGGTTTAGTTAAAGCTAAAGTAGAAGGACCACCAGATCTACCTTACTTTTCAGAGAATCCTGTTTTTAAATTATCCTCTGATTTATTCAGCAATGGAAAGACCTTATATACTCTATATAAAAATGAAAGAAAATAGATACTCGCCTTTAATAGTTTTTTTTGTCATATTTTTGGCTTTTGTTTTGGGAGACAGATTTTTAGGGAATGGCTATAGAGGCAGTCTTACTCCTGTTGAGTCTCTTACTTGGAAGGAAATATACTCTAGTATTGGAGAGTATTTAATAATTTCCTTATTGCTTACTTTTGGTATTTTGCAGATAATAAAAAAGGCTAAGAAAGTGGAAGCAAAAAATATGGAGAATGCACGCAAACGTATTGAAGAAAAAGAACGAAAGGGGAAAGAACGAAAGGAGAAAGGATCAAAATCGGATAATCATGATAAGAAATAGTTAAATATGCCTATTGACTACAGTAAAAGAAAAGCCCTGCGATCGCAGGGCTTTATTTATTTTACATATTGAGGAGCGAGAATCAGAATAGGTTTATTTGGCAGGTTGCAGATTCTGTTCAAAGAAAGTTTGAAATTTATTCTTGGTTAGCATTCCGTCAATAATACGATATACGGCATGTTGATCTTCCTGGTCTAACTGCGAGATTAACCTCACCTTTTCCGAAACTGTTTTATCTTCGATAACCACTTCTTTTAGTGTAACCTCTTCCGGGTTAATAAGCTCATCTACCGTAATACTGAATAATTTTGCCGGTTTCTGCAACTCACCAACAGATGGCTCCCGCATACCGTTTTCCATTTTGTTGTAATTAGGTACTTATTCTCTTCTACCAAGGAAGATATGGATGATTTACTCAGGAAAATATACCGGGTAGATAGCGGCACAAAAAGTAGGGACGATAGATAACTTATCCCATGTAATAAAAATAAATTTTATATAAACAAAACAATTAGATTCATTGTTTTGTTTATATTTAGTTTTCGGTCATGATTAAGTGGAAGCAAGTGACTTTTTTATCTTGTATCATTCTATTGATATTGGCATATGTTGTTGCACTTCATTATTTTTGGACTAAACTAAATAGTTTTTTTTTATGAATTAATAAAAGATGTATGATTTCAATAAAACGCTTAAAGGGATTACCATTGGAATATGAATCATTTCTGATAAACAGATATGAATCATTTAGTACAACATGTAGATATTTAGAGATATATCATCCTGATTCTGAGATAAACTATGCGCTTATCTATGAAAACGACAATTTAATTGAGCTGCTAATGTTTGAAAACAGAGGTGATACAACTGTTTGTATGAATGGACTTGTTCACATTGATCAGACTATCTTTTCTGAGTTTATAAAATATATATTTGAAGTCTTCCCAGCCATTAAAAAAGTAGAAATCGTACTTTCTTATACTAGTTATATGTTTGATAAATCGATTTTACTAAACAGTGGTAATGATTATGTCATAAAATTACCTTCAAAGATAGATGATTACATATTAGGACTTGGGCATAGTACACGCAAAAACATTAGAAACTATAAATCAAAATTGTTAAGAGATTATCAACACGTAAATTTTATTACCAAGTGTGGATCTGATATTGAAGAGAGTACTATTGATAGAATTATTCAACTGAATACTGCAAGAATGAAACACAAGGGAATAACTCCAGGAAAAGATAATGCAGAAATGCTTAATATCTATAAATACTCTCAACATTACGGAGTAGTTACCTATATTGAAATTGATGGAGAGATTGTAGGTGGCAATATTGCGTATATATTAAATAAAAGAATTTTCGGACATGTAGTTGCGCATGATGAGAATTTCTCAAAATATAGCATTGGAATAATATGTCACCTTTATTTAGTTCAAGTGGCAATAGAGAAAAGATTGTCAACATTCCACTTTTTATGGGGTGATACTGATTACAGAAGAAGATTCTTAGGGGAACCTCATTTATTGGTATCCTATTTTGTATACAGAGCATATTCACTCGACTTCCTGGTTACAAAAGCCAAATCAACTTTATCACAAACGTTGCTTAAAATAAGACATTCGGAACTTGCTAAACCGATCAGAAATGCAGTTAAATCATACAGAAAGAAGAAAATGGCAGCTATTATTTAAACCTTCATTCTTTATGATGTGTCCTTCATTAAAGAAAAATGTAATACGGAAGGCTGTGATATGCTGTTCTTTTAAGTTATAGTGTAAAGTTTGGTCTGTGATATCCCGCGAGCGTCTTGCTTCGTTTCAGCTAAAATGAAAGCTATGCCCTCCATATTAATAACAATAGGACTTAGCAATAAAAAGGCACAAGAGATTGTGTCTTTTTTCTTTTACCGTGCATTTATAATTCAAACAAAAGAATTATATTTGTAGTGTTAACAAATGATCTGTACAATACTAATTTGTTACAATATCTATAAAGGGACACAAAATGGTTATTCCCTGATATCACAAGTTAAATGAGTGAAGTATGAAGAACGTAATTGTAGTAGGGTTGATTTGTTTTTGTATAGGTTGCATTTTTGCTCAGGGTAACGGGTCAATTCCTGCTAAAGACATTATTATTGGCCGAAGTTTTACCACAAATATAGATATCAAAGCAAAAGAATTTGTTTTCCCGGACCCGATTCATCAGTGGTCAATGAATGATTCAAC
>Ga0302203_1000574_pt1 | contig 14696 bp, 16 predicted proteins | sample II_Fen_E1_1_FD_194576 | JGI IMG/M metagenome (GOLD analysis project Ga0302203, IMG submission 194576) | Peat permafrost microbial communities from Stordalen Mire near Abisko, Sweden - II_Fen_E1_2 | ecosystem: Environmental > Terrestrial > Soil > Wetlands > Permafrost | place: Sweden: Abisko...
GAAAGGAAAGATTAAAAAAGCTGAGCCCAAAAAAGCACCAGCGTAGCCATTTAAATTAATCAACCAAGCTGAAATTGATGGTGAAACAATCCAAGCAAAGTTAATAACGGTAAAATAAATAGCTCTAATTCGACCAGTTGAAGATAGGCTAGAAAAATTTTTAACAAAAATATCCATGTTTATCCAAATTAAATTAATGGCTATTTGCATTAAAATAAAGAATAAAAAAACAAAGACAGTTTGAGTGCTTAAGCCCAGGCCAGCTAAAGAAATTAAAAATATCAAAGAAACGAGACCGGTAGTTAAATAATTACCGAAAAATTTTATGATTCGAGGGAAAAATAAAATAGCAACTATTGAAATCAAATTAGCGATTATAAAAAACCAATTAACCATTGATAAGCTAACATGAGTTTCTAAAAAGCTAGACTGAATATAGGCCGGTAAAGCACCAGCAAGAGCCAGAAAAAAAGCCATTAGATACAAAATTATTAAATTATTTTTAGGTTTTTTCCAAAAGAGAAGATTAATCATGGGATGATTTTTTATAAATAAAAATAGCAATTATAATAATAATTAAACTGATAAATTGTGGCCAGCGTAGACCTAAAAAAATTGGAGTAGTGTCCACCTTAATAAACTCTAGAGAAAAACGTAGTATAGAATAAAGAGCTAAATAATAAGCTCCAATTTTCATGGCAACTTTTTTGGTTAAATTATTTTTTTGACGATATAAAATTGTTACTAAAAAAATAGTGATAAGCAACAACCCAAGACTCTCGTACAAAAAGGTTGGGTGAAAAAAGCTTTGATTAATAAAAGCTAGTGGTCGGTTTTGAATTTCAATTGGAATTCCCCAGGGTAGATTAGTTGGTAGTCCAAAAAGTTCTTGATTAAACCAGTTACCGAAGCGACCAATAGTTTGTCCCAAGGCTAGGCCAGGAACGACAATGGCCATTAGTTGCCAGAAGTTTAATTTATTTTTTTTAATAAATAAAAATAAAGTAATTGCCCCAGCAATAATAGCTCCGTGAATTGCTAGGCCACCTTCCCAAATTTTTATAATTTGGTTGGGATGACTAGAGTAGTAAGGAAATTCTAAAAATATTTCGTAAATTCGTGCCCCAATAATACCAAAGAGAACCAAATAAAAACTAAGATCCCAAATTTTTTCAGGGTCTATATTAAAACGTTTAGCTAAGATTAAGATTAAGATTAAGGCAGTAATAATGCCTAAAACAATAAAAAAACCGTACCAGTAAATAGTAATTATTCCTAAATGAAATAGGACTGGTTGAGGTAAGAAGTTATGAAGAAAAGAAAACATATGTGCGGGCGGAGAGACTCGAACTCTCAAGAGTTGCCCCGCTAGCTCCTAAGGCTAGTGCGTCTACCAATTTCGCCACGCCCGCGTAGTTATTATATTATCGGATTATTCTTATATTGTAAAGAATGTGATATAATAATAAAAAATAACTCTAAAAAAATATAATTATGAAAAAAATTTCATTCACTAAGTTCTTTAAAGAATTAACTATCTTTGACGTGCCATCAGTTGGTGGTAAAAACGCTTCTTTAGGTGAGATGTACCGCAAATTATCAGATAAAGGCATTAATGTCCCTAATGGTTTTGCGACTACTGCCGATGCTTATCGCTATTTTTTAGAAAGCACTGGTTTGAAAAATAAGATTAAGGATATCTTGAAAGATTTAAATACTAAAGATGTTCGTAATTTAATGAAACGCGGCGCTGCCGTTCGTGAGCTTATTCTAAAAACCGAACTTCCAGAAGATTTTAAAAAAGCTATTTTAATTTCTTACAAAAAATTATCCGCTGAAAGTAAGGTTAAAAATTTAGATGTAGCCGTTCGCTCTTCGGCTACGGCAGAAGATTTACCAGACGCTTCTTTTGCTGGGCAACAAGAAAGCTATTTAAATGTAGTTGGTGAAAAAGCTTTATTACACGCAGTTAGAATGTGTATCGCTTCTTTATTTAATGACCGCGCTATTTCTTATCGAACGGATAAAGGCTTTGATCACTTTTCTATTGCCTTATCAGTTGGTGTTCAGAAAATGGTGCGCTCTGATTTAGGAGCTTCTGGCGTAATGTTTACGATTGATACAGAATCTGGCTTTAAGAATGCCGTGCTTATTAATTCTATTTATGGCTTAGGTGAAAACATGGTTCAGGGTCGTGTTAATCCTGATGAATTTTATGTCTTTAAACCAACAATGGCTATTATTTATAAATCAATTGGGAAAAAGGCCTTAAGAATGATCTATGATCTAAAATCAAGATTAGCAGTTAAAAATATTCCTGTCTCACCAGCTGATCAACACAAACAATCAATTACCGATGAACAGGTTAAACAGTTAGCTAAGTGGGCAATGATGATCGAGACTCATTACAAACGCCCAATGGATATTGAGTGGGGTTATGATGGCAAAACTAAAAAACTTTATATTTTACAAGCTCGTCCAGAAACCGTAGAAAGTGTTAAAGATCGTAATTTCTTAGAGCGTTATATTATTAGTAAAAAAGGTAAAGTAATTATTAGTGGTCAAAGTGTTGGTAGCCGTATTGGAGAAGGGGTGGCTAATAGAATTATGTCTATCAAAGATATTAATGATTTTAAAAAAGGTCAGGTATTAGTTACTGATATGACCGACCCAGATTGGGAACCAATTATGAAAATCGCTTCAGCGATTGTAACTGATAAAGGTGGTAGAACTTGTCACGCGGCGATTGTGTCTCGTGAACTAGGAATCCCTTGTGTTGTTGGTACTAACAATGGTTCTACTAAAATTAAAAAAGGATCGCTTGTAACTGTTTCTTGTGCTGAAGGTGACGCTGGCTATGTTTATGAGGGTAAAATTCCATATAAAATAGAAAAGACCAATATTAAAGAGCTTAAGCGTCCAAAAACCAAAATCATGATGAATATTGCTGAGCCAGACTTAGCTTTCTCTTGTGCTCAGATTCCCAATGATGGTGTTGGGCTAGCTAGACTAGAATTTATTATTAATAATTATATAAAAATTCACCCTTTAGCTTTGCTTAATTACAATACCTTAAAAGATAAAAATGCTAAGAAGCAAATCGATGAACTTACAGTGGGCTATAAAAAGAAATCAGATTATTTTGTTGACCGTTTAGCTCAGGGCGTAGCGATGATTTCCGCTGCTTTTTATCCTAAGGATGTAATTGTGCGTTTATCAGACTTTAAAACTAATGAATATGCTAATTTAATTGGTGGTCGTGAATTTGAACCAATTGAATCTAATCCAATGATTGGTTGGCGTGGCGCTAGTCGTTATTATGCCCCATTATTCTTACCAGCTTTTGAGCTTGAATGCCAAGCTTTAAAGAGAGTTCGTGATGAATTTGGTCTTAAGAATTTAAAAATCATGATTCCTTTTTGTCGTACAGTTGAAGAAGGAAAGAAGGTTTTATCAATTATGGCCGCCAATGGCTTGAAGCGCGGCGTTAATGGCTTGGAGGTGTATGTGATGGCCGAAATCCCAGCCAATGTAATTTTAGCTGAACAGTTCTGTAAAATATTTGACGGCTTCTCTATTGGCTCTAATGATTTAACTCAGCTCGTATTAGGAATTGATCGCGATGCTGGTACTCTAAAAATTGAAGGTGTGGCCAATGAAAAGAATGAAGCAGTTAAAACTTTAATTAGATCACTTATTGCTACCGCTAAAAAGAATCATCGCAAGGTTGGTATTTGTGGACAAGGTCCTAGTGACTTCCCTGACTTTGCTCAGTTCTTAGCTGAACAAGGCATCGATAGTATTTCTTTAATACCGGATACGGTAATTGCTACTACAATGGCAATTGCTAAAACAGAAAAAACCAAGAGTCGCGCATTTATGTCATTTATGGTTTAGTATTAAACGAAAAAAAACACCCGAGCAATCTGCTCGGGTGTTTTTTTAAAGTATATAGATTTAAAAATTATTCTAAAACTTGGATTTTGGCTGTTTTAACGCCAAACTTAATAGCACTAGGACGGTCTTTCATCCAAACATCAACTCGGTTCGGGTGTTTAAGGTTCATGCGATCACGAACTGTAAAAACACGGTCACCAAATAAATCAGGAATTTTTACTTTAGTACCAATCTTTAGAAAGTTGGCCGCAATAGTATCTTCAACTCCGTGTTTACAAACATTAAAACCGGTGGCTGTAGTACAAGGAGAATCATCCGTTTGACCCACTTCAGAGTTATAGGCGGTAATTACGTGGACGCTGGTGCTTTTAACCTTCACAGGGGGCGTAGAAGTGCTTACAGGGGTGCTAGTTGCCTCAGTTTGGTCGGTAATTACTATATTATCGATAACTTTTTGGGCATTTAGCTCCATATTAGAACTTTTATTGACTTCCCCAAGATTTATTTGACCATCTTGAGCTGCTACCGTTTCGGCCGCTAATGCTGGTGTGAAAAACAATACAAATTGAAAGACACAAGCAATAAGCAAAAATAATAAAAAACTTTGCTTACTACTGAGAGGCACTATTTCCTCTCCAAATTTTTGAAGACGTTTTTTCATAAGTTTATATATTTGGCCGAAAATAAAAACCCGTTTTTATGGGTTAGTTTTTGCGACCTTTATTTATAGCATAGCTACCTTTCTAAGTCAAGTCTGGGCTGGGGATAAGTCATTGACATTATTTAGTAAATATGTTATACTTTTTTTAACTAAGAAAGCGAGTCTTGGTTAAAAAACAGAACATTCACAATCAAATAGTTATAAAAAATGAAAAAAATTGTATTTTTATTGTTAACAGTGCTCTGCGTTATAAGCGCTAAAGCACAAAAGTATGAAGAAACTCTTTCAAGAGTTGGTAACGAAATCAAATGCCTTCAAACTAGCTTAGATAAAGTTAATGATAGAATTTATTATCTAGAAGTAACTTTGGATGAAGAGCTGAGTGAAGCATTGGCTCATGGTGGTAAAAATTATTTACTATCAAAACATGATTTAAAACAATTACAGAAGGAGAAAAAGTTAGCTCCCGATGAACTCGTTAGACTAAAATCTGACAAAGCCTTAATTGAAGAATCTTTAACTAGACTTAAAAAAACTAGTTTAGGTATGATTGAGTATCGTGCTCAAGCTGATAGTAAATCTAATTTGCCAGAACAAATGGGGGCTCGTGAATACAATCGTAGAACCAGAGCTCAAATTTTCCGGATGTCAGAACCTAATGGTCAGGTCGCTTTATTTCGTGGACTTTTAATGAACGGTAAAATGGGTGTTGGCGAAAAAGCCACTTTTATTTTTAGCAATCGAGTTGTAAAAGACATTCCAGAATCATTTACCCTTGAACCAGGTGCAAAATTAGAAGTTTATTTACCAGCCGGTGAATACATCCTACAAGTATCTTGTGGAAGATATTTTCAAGAAAGTATTATTCACGTTGATCCCAGAAAGACACATTATTTCTGTAATGACTATGTTTACTTTGGTGCTCAAAAAGATTTAAGTGATTTTTAAAACATTAACCAAACAAAAAAGGACTATCAACAATGATAGTCCTTATTTTTTTACTTAAACTAAATTTATGGAGTTTTGGTTGTTCCGCCATTACCGGAACCATTACTAGCAAAAGGCAAATAATTAAAGACTGAGTAGGTGATAGCGTAAGCAGCAATCACAATTAGTAGTCCAATAATAGCATTCTTTAGTGAACTTTTAGCTTTCTTAATTTCATCTTCATTTCCTTGAGAAGACATCCATTTGAAACCGGCCATAATAGTTAGAGCTAAAAAAACAATACCTAAAAAGCCTAAAACAGTTTGAATCAAAACAGAAATAATAGTTGCTAAGTTGCTATTGCCACTTAAACCAGATGAGCCCATTAAAGCGGCGTCTTGCTTATTTAAGCCATCAGTTTCCACACTAGAACCTAAGGCAATTGGGGCAATAAGTAATTGACTAACAAATAAGAAAGCAATTGCTTTGAAATTGTTGAAGTTCTTCATCATATTTTTGAAATAAAAGTATTCTTAATAAATACCCAGACGGCGTAAGAGGAGATAACAACAATTAAACCAATTACGGCTCTAGTCATAGAATCTTTGGCTTTAGTTACACTCTGTTCGTTTCCTTGAGCGGTCATCCATTGATAGCCGGATAAAATAACGATGAAAATGAAAATGATACCCAAGATACTTAAAGCAACGCTAATGACAACACCTAGGCTGGTAGCCAAAGTAGTATCATCGGCTGTTTTGCTGTAAGGACCATAAGAAGCGGCGGCACTATTTAAGCGATCAATTGGTGACGCGCTTTCTTTAATCATCTGCGTAGAAGTAGCAAATACTAAACCGGGTAGAGCTAAAATTACCATTAAAACAACAATGTTGAGCCAAGATTTAAATTTTTTAACCATAAAGAGTTTAGCTAAATATTTTTAATAAAAAAGCGGTTAAAGCGTAGCTGCCAATAATAAAGATTAAACCAAGAATAACGTCGATAATATTTTCTTTAGCTTTAGCAACCTTAGATTCGTTACCACGGGCGGTCATCCAAGTAAAACCACTGTAGATTAATAGAGCAATGGCAATTACACCTAAAAAAGAAAATAAACCTGTAAGTAAAAGACCAATATAATATTCTGGAGTTTTTGTTTGATCGGTATAACCAGCTTGCTTGGCAAAGCCATTAAGATTGCTAGTAGAAGTAAAACCATCTTTAAGACCTAAGGCAAAAGATGGAGTAGCAACCAAAATACCACTAATTAAAATAGACGATAGTAAGTATTTAATTAAATTCAGTGGTTTAAACATATATAGTTATTACCCCATTGGGTTTTGTTGAACCGCATTTGGGTCTGTTTGGATATTGCTATCAATAAAATTTGTTTTATCTTTATCACCCTGGAACATATTAACTACGAAGAATGTTATGCCATAAGCAACGATACAAATAACTAAACCAATGATAGCTCTAGTTAGAGTGTCTTTAGCCTTATCTATTTGACTAGTATTACCTTGAGCAGTCATCCAATTAATACCAGCATAAATTGTCAGTAGCATGAATACTAAACCTAAAAGTGAAAAGATAATGCTTAACACTAGACCAACGTAATATTCTGGTGAGGCGGCGTTATTAATGGTGTAACCAGCTTTTTCACCCAAAGCATTAACCCCGCTATCTTTAGTAAAATCATAAGCAGCTTTAGCTGAAAAAATAGCTGAACTTAAGAAAATAGCGCTTAGCAATGTTAGGGTTAGCAGTTTTTTCATAATTATACTATTTAACTAACTGATTACCAACGAATATAGTTATTGAGTAGGCGGCAGTGACAATTACTAAACCAATAATAGCATTAATTAATAAATCTTTAGCCTTTTCAACTTGGCTGGAATTTCCCTGAGCAGTCATCCACAAAAAACCAGCATAAACAGTTAATATTAAAAAGATAATACCAACAAAGGATAAAAGTAAACCAACAATACCGCCAACCCGGTCAAGGATGGTTGTTCGAGCATTATCACTAGTTTGGCCTTTATAGGCACTTACTTGATTGGCAGTAGCGTTTAATCCTTCTAAGGATGTAGCATCGGCCTCAGCAAGAGCTGGAGAAATGATAGCTAAGGATAAACCAAAAACTAAAATAGTTAAAAAATATTTTATTAATTTCATATGGTCTTATTTACTGCTCTAAAGCTAAAATAATTTAGATTTAAGGCGGTAACCCCCATAAAATATGAGGGACCGTTTTTTCTGAAATCGATTTTCGAAAAAATAGAGTATTTGATGTTACTTAGTAACAACAAGAGCTTTATCCAAGATGAATTTAGCAATACCCCATGCAGAAAGGATGATAATGATACCAACAACACCGGCGCTCATTAATTTTTTAGCTTCAGTGATTTTTTCTTCTCCACCGCCAGCGGTCATCCATTTAAAGCCACCCAATAAAATGATACAAACAGCAATTAGACCTAAGAAGATCATTGCAGTGTTAATCAAACTGGTTGCAGTAGCGATAGGGGATTTTTCTCCTAATTCGATACCTGTGCTTACTTGGTCAGCGCCTAAGTCGTTAACGTCAATTGTGCCAACAGCAAAAGAAGCAGCTGGAGCAATAACGACAAACGTAAGGATAGCCAAGGATAATAAATGTTTTGTGATTTTTTTCATAATTCACCACCTTTCTAGTTTTTAATATTTTTAATATTTATGTAATTATTTTAGCATAAGGACTATAACAAGACAAATGCTTTAAGCCGATTTTTTCTAGATGTCAAGATAATGTTTTAATAAAACCGTATTTTGGTTTTTGACAGTAATTACAATCAAATCTAGACGACTTTCGGTATATTTTAAATAATGAAGATAGCAGTAAGCTTTTAAAGCGGAGCGGAGCCGACTTACCTGTTCGACCTTTAAAACAGTAAAAGGTAGTTCTGTGTTGCTGGTTCTGGTTTTTATTTCAAAGCAAACTAATCCATCCTTATAGGTAATGATGTCTAGTTCTTTATGATGGTGCCGCCAATTAGTTTCTAAAATTAAATATCCTTTATTCTTTAGATAAGTTCTAGCAATTTTTTCTCCCCAGTTACCAATATTTTTTTTGTTCATACAAAAAACCCTCACAATGGAGGGTTTTGTGAATTCTGTTAATTTTAAATTTTATTATGGTAGATATTTTTTTATTTCATCAACCACAACCTGTTCTTTTTTCTTTAATGTTAACTTTTTAACCTTTAAGGCAATACCAACCAACCAACAAATCATAATTACAATCCAAATTAGATACCAGAAGTAAGCCGAGAAAAATGGTACGATTTCGTAGTTAAAGAATAATAACAATAAAGCAATAACACCGTTGGAAATACTAAAGTTGTATAAACTAGAAAAAATACTACGGTAAGCACCTTTTTTTCTTTTAGTAATAAACAACAAAACAGCGGCGGCAATAAGTAAAACAATAAAAGCTAAAAAGATATCTCTTGGAATAGATCCCATGCTGCCCGGTCTTAAGTTAAACCAAAAAGCAAGTGTAAATAATGTTGACATAGGGTTACAATTTTTTAAGGATGAAGGCGTGATATTGTGTTCCGACCTCAAATTCCTCAATAATAGTTAAACTTAATTTAGGAGCGGCTTGTTTTAAAGCTTCTGGATTTAAACGATATTCTGGTTTAGGACCAAATAATAAGGCATCATTTTTCCAATCGACAATTAATAACTTTCCACCACTTTTTAATATTCTAACAGCTTCTCTAATAATTTCTACTTTTTTTTCTGATTGACTTAAAACGTTAATGATTAAAGCGGTATCTACACTAGAAGCTTCAATCTTGGTGCCTTTAAATATTTCTAAATTACTCCAAATAGGTTTTATTTGTGGTAAATTTTCAGTATGGGCTCGTCGTTTTATTTCATCTAATACGCTTGGCAAGATATCAACGGCGTATAATATACCATTTTTACCAACTAATTTAGCTGCTGGGAAGACAAAGTGACCAAAATGGCCGCAACCAAGTTCGGCAATGCTTTGATTCTCCTTTATTGCTATTTTATGCAAAATAAGATTTATGTCAAATATTTTGCTTTCTAAAATTTTAGGCATATTTTTAAATAATTACTCAACTAAGATTTGTCTTAAAACTGAAGCCTCTCCACTATATTTCTTTTTAGCAGTAATGACAATATTGTTTACTCCCTTTTTTAAATTTATAACGGTTGAAAAATTACCATGATTAGTATTTAAAATGGCTTCTCCGTTAATATTAAGCTCAGCTTCTGGTTCGGTAGTACCTTTAATTTCAATATAGTTTTGTGATATTTTTAAATTTTTATCAGGCTGGTAAATGATTAGTTGTGGTGCAAAAACGATTTTTTTAAAATAAAAAGCTAAATATAAAAGACAAGCTAAAAAAACTAAAATTAAGGCCAAGTTTTTCATTAATTTAGGAAAAACCATGAATTCCTGACGTCTTAAAATTTTTTGTGAAAAAGGATCGTTAGATTCATTAATTATTTCTAAATTTTCGGTCAGCCATTTTTTAACTTCGGCACTTGGTAGACCAACTAGAGCAGCATATTCTTTAATATAGTTTTTGCTGTATAATCCGGCTGGTAAATGGTCAAAGCGATCTTCTTCGATAGCTATTAAATATTCTAAACGAATATTAAGACGACGAGCAGCCGCCTCAGGGTTTATTTGGTGTAGCTCGCGAGCCGCTTTTAATCTAGCTCCCAAACCGTTACTTCCGCCTAAAGACTTTTTAGTAAATTCATTCATTTTATTTACTGACAACACTGAATATTAGAATCTCCTGGACAGTAGCCAGTTTTACAATTCTTGCCACTAGATTTGTCCATGCAGCTGTAACCTTGAGAACCAAAAGAGCTAGCACATTTATCAGCGGAGGTAGATTTTACTGCACCAGTATTTTGATTCCAACTAACACCTAAACCACTAAAAAATAAATTAATAATTAGGACGCTGGAAAAAGTAATAAGTAGACCAACCACGGCCGCCTTAATAATATCCATGCCCTTTTTTACCTCAGAAGCGTTACCAGCAGAAATTAAAAAAGTAATACCGCCATAAACAAATGATAGTAAGGATAAAGTTCCTACTAAACTTAGAATAAGCTTCATTATATAAATAGCATATTCACGAATATCATCTAAGGTGTAATTTCCAGTTTTATAATTAGCACTACTAGTATCAACTAAACTACCAGCAGCTAAACAAGAGTGAGCTGCTAAAACAGCAACTATTAAAGCAACAAATAATAAAGAGACTTTTGTGTTTTTTTTCATATTATTTTTCTAATTAAGTGTTTGTTGAACTTTAATAGCTCCATCGGTTAAGATTTCTTGAAGCTTGTCAGTTGCTGTTAAGGCTAGATTTATCATTTCGCCCATTGCACTTTCGGCGTCGTTAATACTTTTTCCGTGATACCAACTCTTAGCACTTAAAACTTGTTCGGCAAAAATTCCTAAATCTTCATCATCCTTTTGAGAATTGATAAGTGATTTTAAGGCAGTTGGTTTTTTAGTTTTTTCTAAATAAATTTTAGCATTTTCTTCTTTAGTTAAGAACTGAATAAAGTCCCAGGCTTCATTTGGATACTTACTTTTTTTAGAAACAGAGTCAACCCAGTAATTAGCAAAGTTGATTTCAATTGGATTGCCTTCAATCTGTGGTAATTTAGCGATGCCGAAATTTAATTTAGGAGCTTGAGCTTTAATTTGTTCAAGATTGAATGAATAACCAAAGAACATGGCTAGGCTGCCGCTAGTGAAAGCTTCTAAAGAATTTGGCATATCATTGTTCCAGCAATAGACTTCTTTATTTGGATTAGCAAAATCAGTATAAAAACGTAAAGCTTCTAATCCAGGATTGTAGTTATTGGACATAGTAAGTGGCACGGAGTTGAAGGTAACTTGATTGCCACTAGTCATCACAGCACCGTTTTGCATCATTAAAACAGATAAAATATCACTATAACGACTAACATTCTTGGAGGTGCCAAGCGCAACACCAGATTGAACTAAACCTTTTTTAGGGTCTTGTTTGGTCAATTTTTTAATATTTTGTTGGAATTCTTTATTCCAATAACTTGGTGGATTAGCGATACCAGCACTATTTAAAAGATCGCGGTTGTAATATAAAGCAAGAGTGTCGATTGATAATGGTAGTCCATAGATTTTACCATCATCTAGGATAACGTCATTTGAAACTACGTCAGCGAAATTATTTTTTAATTCCCTAGTAGTTAAACTTTTAACAGTTCTAAGTTCTGGCACCATTTCTTTTTGAATGGTTCCAGTTTCTACCATGTAAGCCATGGTAATTTCGGCTGGCATTGGGGCTAGTTTAGCTTGATACTTTTTTACCCAAGTATTTTGAATTGCAAAAATATCTGGACCACGATCTTCGGCCCAAGCATTTAGCAATTCGTTTTCGTATTCTTCATAACGGAATTTTTTGTATTCAATGGTGACGTTTGGATGAAGAACTTGGTATTTCTTTATAATTTCAGCAAAAGCATCGGAGTCATCAAAGGTCTGCCAAAAAGTTAGAGTAATTGGTTTGCTTGCTTCTTGTGTGGCCTGGCTACTTGTTTTACAACCAAAACCAGCTGTTAATACAAAAATAAGCAGCAATGAAAAAGCAATTATTTTTTTAGGCATAAGAGTAAAGACCCGGTATTTAAATTTTTTTCGGGTAACTAATAAAGTATTTTTATTATACCAAAAAACCTTAAAAAATAAAACAAAAAACCCGTCACTAGTGGCGGGTTTTTAAGGAATTTTTAGGAATGGTCTTGACGACTAGAGACTTCTTCTAGTTTGACGCTTAGTAATTTACTAATACCATCCGATTGCATTGTCACGCCGTATAGAATATTAGCTCTTTTCATGGAAGCACGATTATGAGTAATAACAATAAATTGAGTTTGGTTAGATAAATCGTCTAGAATTTGGGCTAAGCGTTCAGAATTAGCTTCATCAAGCGCCGCATCAACCTCATCTAAAACTACAAATGGTGATGGGTTAGCGCTGATAATGGCACAAATTAAAGCAATTGCGGTTAAGGCTCGTTCGCCACCGGATAACATAGAAATTGTTTGAATTTTTTTGCCAGGAGGTGTGGCCTGAATTTCAATGCCTGATAAACCAAGGGCATTTCGTTTTTTAAGTAATTTTACTTTTCTTAAATTATCACTGCTTGGATTTGATTCTGGTGTTTCTGTAACATCATCGTTAGTAATCGGTTTCTCTTCTTCAACTAATTTAAAGATTTTAGCATTACCACCATTAAATAGTATTTTAAAGTATTCACTGAACTTTTCAGAAATAATTTTAAATTCATGATCAAAGCGGTCTTTAATATTAACGTCTAATTCAGAAATAATTTTTTCTAGAGACTTAACGGCACTATTTAAATCATTAGTTTGATTACTTAAGAAATCATAACGCTCTTTAGTTTCGTTAAATTCTTTTTCTGTTTCCGGATCAATACCACCAATCATTTCTAATTGATTTTTACATTCAGTTAGGCGTTTGTGCCAACGAGTGATATCAATAACTTCTTCAGTTATTTTATGATTTTTAATTTCAGTCAAGCTTAATTCGTCATTTCTAATATTATTTTCCAAATCTTCTAATTTAGTTTCTTGACGAGTAGCCTCAATTTTTAAGTCATTAAGTTCGGCAGATAAGGAGTTAATTTCATGTTGAAACTCTTGTAAACGACGTTGTAAATCAAACATTTGAGACTTTTCAACTTCTTTAGCCTCGTTTAATTTAGCAATTTTCTCTTCCAGTTCATTAATCTCAACTTGGATATTTTCTAATTTATTATTGATTTCGGTTTTTTCTTTTTCAATACCAGAAGCATCAAATTTAATTTGGCTTTTAGCAATCTTAATTTTAATATCAGAAATCTCTCTTTCAGTTTGAGTCTTTTTTTCTTGAAGTAAACGCATGCGTTCACGAGCGGAGGACATTTTAAGACGATATTCATTTATCTTATTTAGAATGTTTTGTTTTTTATCTTGTAAATCGCGAGTTTGACTACGTTGGTATAGTTCTTTAATTTCAGCATCTAAAGTATTTATTTGTTTAACAAGTCCCGCTTTTTCAGTTTCAAAAGCTGAGGCATCAAACTTAATTTGACTCTTCGCAATTTTAACTTCAAGGTCAGCAATTTCGCGGTCACTTTGTTTTTTCTTATCTTCAAGCAATCTTAAACGTTCACCAGTAGAAGATAACTTTAAACGCTCTTCATTTAATTGGTTATTTAAAATTTGACGCTCTTCGCTTAGGCTAATAATTTCATCTTGAATTTCTTTAACACGATTTAGTTTATCCGCATTTTCGTCAGCTAAATGTTCACGAATTTGGTCCTGAAAATTATTTTTAGCTTCTTCAATTAATTTTTTAACTTTATTTAAATCAGTTTCTTTTTTAATTTCTTCTAAGCTATTTAAAAATTCTTCAATAATACGACTAATTTCTTCACGATTATTTTTTGCAGCCCCTGGTTTTTTAAGTTCAGTTTTAATCGCCTCTACTTCTTGATTTAATTTATTTAAATGATTAGCGATTACTGTTAATTTTTCTCTTAAAGCATTTTCGTTGTCGCGATTATTATCCTTTTGTAGAATAATAATTTCTTCACTTAAAACACTAAGCTCAGCAATTAACTCTTCTTTCTTATTATTTAACCAAGAAACATCATATTGTCCCTGAGCTTCTAAGTTAGCCTCGATAGTTGCCTCAATCTTAGTAATTTGTCTGGCAAAATCATTTTTATTATTTTCTTTACGTTCAATTTCACGACGAATCTCATAAGCTTTGCTTATTTCTTTTTCAGTATTAACTAATTCTTCTTGATAAGTTTTTTCCTCTTGGTTGTTCTGAGTGTATTCTAAGGAAGAAAGTTCGGTGCCAATTTTTTCTAAATCAGAATTAAGTTCGCTATGTTTATTATTAAGCCAAGAAATATCAAACTGCCCTTGTGTTTCTAGTTGGACTTCAAGCTCGGCTTGTAATTTAGCTAAGCTGCGGAGTAGTTGATTTTTTTCCGCTTCAAGTTCTTTAAGGCGTGGTTGTAGAGTGTTTATTTCTTGGAAATTATTAGTATTTTTAATGTGATTTAACTCTTCGTTTAACTTATTGAGTTTATCTTCGCGATCAATTTTTATTT
>Ga0302203_1000579_pt1 | contig 14655 bp, 8 predicted proteins | sample II_Fen_E1_1_FD_194576 | JGI IMG/M metagenome (GOLD analysis project Ga0302203, IMG submission 194576) | Peat permafrost microbial communities from Stordalen Mire near Abisko, Sweden - II_Fen_E1_2 | ecosystem: Environmental > Terrestrial > Soil > Wetlands > Permafrost | place: Sweden: Abisko...
ACGGGCAGAGGCACCACCAGGAATGGATTGCAGAATAGGTGTTTCTACTTCAATGTATTCTTTAGCATTGAAATAATTGCGCATCGATTGATATACTTTGGTCCGCTTGAGAAAAATATCTTTTATACCTTCGTTTACCACAAGGTCCACGTAGCGTTGACGATAGCGTTGTTCCGGGTCTTCGAAAGCATCGAAAGCCACGCCGTCTTTGTATTTTACGATAGGGAGCGGACGGATCGACTTGCTTAGCACGGTCAGTTCTTTGGTGTGAATACTGATTTCGCCGGTTTGAGTACGGAACAAAAAACCTTTGATGCCTACAAAGTCACCAATATCCAACAGCTTTTTGAATACGGTGTTGTACATTTCGGGTTGTGCTTCGGTGTTGATATCATCGCGACTAACGTATACCTGAATACGTCCTTTGGAGTCTTGTAGTTCGATAAACGAAGCTTTTCCCATGATGCGACGGCTCATGATACGGCCGGCTACACATACGGTTTTACCGCTTTCTTCGTCTTTATATTCAGCTTTTATATCGGTGGAAAATGCGTCGGTTGGATACAGGGCGGCAGGGTAGGGATCGATGCCTAAATTTCGCAATTCGTCCAGACTCTGACGTCTGAACTGTTCTTGTTCGCTTAGTTCTGTGCTCATATTCTATTTTATATACAAATTACTGCAAAAGTACAAAAACTAATGCACAATGCATAATGCATAATTCAAAATTATGAATTTCAGCCAACTTGCTAGTCAAGCTGATAAAAGAGTGTGTGAACCGAGAATTACGATTTCAGCTTTTAAATATCCGTATTCGTTTGGATTTGTAAAATTGTATTTTGCCTGGGTTACCAATAGAAATTAGATATGGTGTTTTTTTACACACGGATTAAAAGTGCTGTTAGTGAAAGTTGTTAACTCGACAGATTGTTTTTCTTAAGTGCCTTTTATCTGGTCAAGTAAATGGATCAGAACAATCCGTTCACAGCAAGATATGGCTTCGGTCAATATTCGCTTTGTTCAAGTTTTTGAAGCCGACGTTTGGTTGGGTTAAGAAATAGATTTATCAACATTCCGGACAATAGCAACGCAGAAAAGACAGTAGCCAGTACAAAACCATATTTAGCCTTATGACCAAAAGCATCGCTTACTGCTCCCATTAATAATGGCCCCAAAGCAGCTCCTGCGGCAGTAAAAAAGAGAATAACCCCGGCTGCCGAACTATGTTTTGCTTTAGGAAAACAACTGATTCCTTTAGAGTTAATGGTTGGGTAAATGACCGACATAAACAATCCTGAAAGCGGGAGCAAAATGACTGCAAAATCAATTCCTCCAACGACACTACCCAGAAAACACAAAAATATGAGAAGGCTAAAGATACTCAGCACCAACGCCCAGTTAAAGCGTGCCATTAACCATGCACCAAGGAAACGTCCGCTGGCACGGAGAATAAAAAAGATGGAGAGCGCATAAGTGGCAATAAAAACAGCGCTTCCGTTATAACCTGCAATAAGGGTTGGCATCCAAACATATATAGCACATTCAACGGATACGTACAGAAAAGCAGCCAACGAGAATCCCAATGCATAAGGATCCTTCATCATTGACAAGGTTGCTTTCAGATTTATGGGATCTTCGGTAGTTTTTTTTGTTTTTGGGTATTCGACCATCATGGCTATTGCAATCAGCACAATACACAAAGAACCGGCAACAACATATAACCACTTCCATTCGACTCCTGTTTTAAGCAAATAGGTAACAATAAAAGGACCGATAATGGCTCCAACTCCAAAAAAACCCTCAACGACATTCATTGTTGAGGTGTGCTCTGTGGTTGATTTTGAAATGTCACCAATAAGTGCCAATGCTGCGGTTTTAAAAACACCGATCGAAACTCCTGAAATAATCAAAAGCCCAAGAAAAAATGTAAATGTATTTCCTATCAGAAACAAATATGAATTGATCGAAAAAAGAGCCAACCCTATGATGATTGTTTTTTTACGTCCGAATTTATCTGCCAAAAACCCAAGAAATATACCCGCAAGGGCAATAGCCACCATAGGAGCATAATGCATTAATCCGGCAGCGGTCATACTCAGTTGAAACTGCTTCATAACTTCAGGAATAATTACACCTACAGCATCCGTAGTCATTGCAAACATCATAAACATTAAAAAAGTTAACCATTTGATAATGGCTAGGTTTTGATGGCCGATATAGTGTGATTGCGTATTCATGTATTAGTTTTTAAATAGTTAGTTTAGACTTTAAATTCAACTGTTTGACCATTTTCATCCAAATAGCTAATCTGGGTAGAATATGTATTTAGATCAATTTTTAATCTGCAATACAATTCGTCTTTTTCCCACGACAGTGAAATTTTATCATCACGTGTTTCCGAAACGCTAAATGTACCATTAAATGCCGGATATTGGTTGCGGAAGCGGATAAGTTTCATTAACCGTTGCACTACAGGCTTATTCACGGCTTTATCAATCTCATCAACGGTGAAATTTTTCCTGTTTATTTCTCTTCCTTCGCCTGTTCTCAATACATTTTCCGTATCGTTTTTGCCGGCAAGCATACCTACATAATATACCTGTGGAATGCCGGGAGTGAAAAACTGGATGGCGCGTGCAGCTAAATAAGCATCGTCGTTGCAATCGAGTGCAGAATAGAACGAACACCTTATCTGATGAACATCAAAACCATCCTCACTTTTATGCTTGTCGGAAAAAATCAGGCTTAAATTCGAACCCCTCTTCATGCAAATATCCACAATTTTACGAGCATCGGCACTGCTAACTAAACCGTCTAAATCGGGTTTCACAGGAATTCCATCGTGACAATCGAGCATGGTAAACTGCTTGTGTGGTCTCACCCGGAGGTATTTGCACAATTTTCGACCCGAGTGGTTTATCAGCGTTTCAAGAACATAATAGGGTAAAATGAAATCATAAATCCAGTGTCCTTTTTCGGCTAGTTTGTACTGAATGCTGTAATGTGAATGAACTTCGGGGAGTAGTTCTATATTCAGCGAATTAGCCAAATCACTTATCCAATCCAGAAACTGGTAAATTTCGGGTTCAACAAAAAAACAACTGGTTCCCAATTTCTTAATTATATAACCAACCGCATCGAGCCTCACAATTTTGATGTTCTGTTTACTAAAGTTGACCATAAAATCGGTCAGCAGTTTTTTTGTCAATGCCGAATTGATGTCCAAATCAATTTGTTCGGATGGAACCTGCTTGCCAAATGTAGTCCAAACCTGAATCTGCTCACCGCTTTCACCAGCCTTAAAAGTTGAATAGGGTTCTGTTCTGCGAAGGAATATTTTATCCACATCTTCCTGAACGGGCACTCCATCTGCCCATATTTTATCAAGTGTGATAAACAGGTCGGCAAATTCAGACTTGCGTCCATTCTTTAGGAAATCCTGAAAATAAGCGGATTGCTTTGAAATATGATTAACCATCAAATCGAGTAAAACGTCGAAGTTTTCACCAATAGTTCGAATATCGTCCCAACTTCCAAATTTCGGGTCTATTTCGAGATAGGTTAAAGGTGCAAATCCACGATCGCCCGATGATGGAAACGGTGGAAGAATGTGAATTCCGCCTTCAAAAATATCGGTAAAATACGTTATTAGTACTTTGCTTAATGTTTTCAGATTTCCACCCAGAGAATCGGGATAAGTAATCAGTTGCACTTTGTTTTTTACTGCCATTGAGTGTGTAGTTTTGCTAAAAACTAATTTATAGAAATAACATCATAATCTTTTGTAATAACAAAATCGGCCAGAAATTTGTGTCCGGCAATAATTTTGTGTTCTGTTTCGAGTATGTTTTCCACAAAGGGATCATTCACTTCATTTCCACGACTTCTTAGTTTTCTGAATTTCAGTGTGTCGTTGTAATCGGCATCAATGAATATTCTGGTGTCAATGTGCTTCAACAATGATGTGTATGTGCCTTCAACGATAATGACCTTTATGCCTTGAATACTTATTTTCTCATTCCTGGCAACATTACTTTCGTAATCAATACATGGAACATTAATGGTATCGGAACCATTAATGGCTTCAATCAATGTATCGTTCAAAAGTTTTATGTTTACCTCTTTGTGTGGCCCCAACCATTCAGGGTGTTTCTTTCTTTTGGCATCATTGGCCAGAGGTGTGAGGAAGAAATAATTATCCTGACCCAACACCATTGAGCTTACATCTCGATTATTAAACTCGGTTGCAAGAGCTTTTGCAGTTTCTGATTTTCCACAGCCGCTTTCTCCTGCCAGCGTTATTATGTAACGCTCTTTTTTTGTTTTTATACAATCAATAATTTGAGGAACTATTAGTAATGCCGCTTTTTCGTGTGGGTTCATGCTTGTTAATATTATTCTTTTTTAATGACGAGTATTCTTTGTAATTGGTAGAAAGTTACTAAGTGCTCGTTAGTACCTCTACTAAGACATTATTAGTAGAGGTACTAAGACACTATTAGTAGCACTACTAATACACCCTTAGTAAATTAATGATGATCATAATCTCTGATTATGTATTCCTGAATGTATGTTATAAATAGGGTGGAAAGCAGTTCCTGAATAGGATGTAGTGCACCTGGCTATTTATAAATCTGGATAATCTATTGTACTGCCGTAACTTCCAATATCACACTGGTTCGTTGCAGATTCATGTCGGGATTATACCCATCTTTTATTAAAAAATCGCCACTAAAAATAGTAGAAGCGTTTAGGGTCGATTTTGTTTCGGGATACAGGTTTATTTCCTGAATGCGGTACTTCTTAGATGTATCAAGTCCTGTAAAACGAATGGGAGTGGGAGAATAAGTGATATTAAACCTGTTCGTTACCACATAATTGAAAACCACAGCTTTTGTTTTATCGTTATTCACGAACATGACAGAGGCATAAGGATTTTCGTCGGGCGAAGCCAACCGGTACAAGTCGCCATGCCAAATCAGGTCTTTCAACGAGTCGTAGGTTTTCAGTGCTTGCTGACTGAATTTTAAGTCATTTTCAGGCAGATTGCTCACCACAATATCGTAACCCATTTTACCCATCATAGCCACATCGGTGCGGTATTTAAGTCCCACTTTACTCCAGTCCGTAATGTGATTGCAAGAAGCAATGCTGGGATAAAAATAGCTGTAGTTCCATTGAATAAATACCCGTTCCAACGGATTGGTATTATCCGAAGGCCAGTACTCAGTGAAATACTTCAGGGCTTCATAATCCACACGTCCTCCACCACCCGAACAAAGCATCATGGGCACTTTAGGAAAAGCCGTACGTACTCTATCGAGCACTTTGTAAAGTCCGTGTACATAATCTACGTATAGTTGCGATTGTTTTTGTTTGGTTTTCTGCAAATAAGCCGACTGCGCATTGAAAATAACAGAATTACAATCCCATTTGATAAATGCTATGTTCGGATTCTTACCTAATAAGTTATTCATAACGCCAAAAACATAATCCTGCACTTGGGGGTTGGTGAGGTCGAGCACCAGTTGATTGCGAAAATAATGCTCGGGTCGTTCGGTTTGGCGAATTACCCAATCGGGATGTTTCTCGTAAAGTTCCGATTTCGGATTTACCATTTCCGGTTCCACCCAAATGCCAAATTTAATACCAGCCTTATTTGCTTCTTTAACCAGATAACTAATACCATTTGACAGTTTCTTTGTGTTTGGTTCCCAGTCACCTAATCCGGCATGGTCATCATTTCGAGGATATTTATTGGCAAACCAACCATCGTCCAGCAAGAATAAATCAACGCCCAGTTTTTTACCATCGGCAAAGAGTTTCACCAGCTTTTCCTGATCAAAATCGAAATAAGTTGCTTCCCAGTTGTTGAGCAATGTTAGTCGCGAACCATTACCATCCAGAATGCGGTAATTGCGTGCCCACCGATGCATCTGTCTGCTGGCTTCGCCGGTTCCCTTGTCGGAAAAAGTGTAGATAAACGAAGGAGTTTTGAATTCTTTGCCTGCTGCAAGCGGATATTCCGACTGGAATGGATTAATGCCGGAAATCAGTCGTAGATTATGATAGGCATCTACTTCAAAATCCATTCGGAAATTACCCGACCAGGCCAATGTTCCAAGCATAACATTCCCTTCATTTTCGGTAGCAGGTTTATCAAACGAAAGGATAAAAACCGGATGTTCAAATAAATCGGCACGAGTGCCTAGTTTAGAATCAATAGTTTTGATGCCGTGAGTCAGGAGTGTTTGCTCAGGTTTCATTTCGCGTCCCCACGAACCATGAAAATGAGTGAGGTAATAGTTTTTTGCAATGAAATTAAGATTCGCCGAAGCATATTTTTGCATATTCAACGTTCCTTTTTCTTTGTTGCGAATCACGCTCCATTGCTCTACAACATCCTCGTTGATATAGGTTTTAAAGTAGAGGGTTACTTCGGTTTTGTAAACCGGATCGGCAAGTAAAATAGAGATAGTTTTTACATTCTGGTCTGTTTGCTCTGTTTTATGCGAAACGTAAGTTAGTTCTGTCGACATATTTCCGTCGGCGTGAGTAATACTTAGTGCCGGTTCTACCAGATTCCATGTCCCGGCAGGTGTGTAGGCATGATTGAAAATGCCACCGTTTTCGTCCTTCTGGTTATTCTGAGTGCTGATCAGTTTGTATTCGTTAGCATCTACCAATTTCGTTCCGAAATAAGTCATCAGTAAATGATTGTCATTGTCTGTCTGAAACAGCAGCGTGTTATGGGCTGTTTCGATGGGAATAAATACCTGATTAACTGCAAATAGAGGAGCTAAGTTCAATAGCGCAATAATAAGTACACTTAAGGCTCTTGTGGGCGATAAAAGACTGGAATGTTTCATGAGTGGAATTATTTTAAAGATTTATTTGGCTTAATAGACTGTTTTGTTGCTCCGGCCGCATCGCCCAGCATATGTTTTGCACTATTCAGATGAGCCTTCGCATCATCCAGCAGGTGTTCCGCACTGCACGGATGAATCTCCGCATTGTCCAGCAAATGCTCTGCATGACACAGATGAGCTTCCGCACTATCCAGTAGGTGCTCCGCATGACACAGATAGGTCATTGTATTATCCAGCAGGTGTTCCAATCGATACTGTGCTGGGTTTGTTTTTTTTGTAAAATACGACATTTTATTCAGAATATTATTTAAGCAGGATAGTGAATATTTTTTTTCACTATCCCACTTTTATCAATTCAATTTAATTGTCCTTCTATTGATATAAAATCAATATCCGGGATTTTGTGTCCAACCAGCTCTGGAAACATCGGTTGGAGGGATCTGGAACAAATCATTACGTGGCGATTGATACAATGCTCCTTTAGCTCCGATATAAGATGCTTCGGGATAAGTGGCTATTTTAGCCGGCAATGCATTCAGCACCTGTTGGGCAATTCCCCATCTTTTCAGGTCATAGAATCTATGTCCCTCGGTAGCCAACTCTACTCGTCGCTCATGAATGATATCAGTTAGGGTGATGCCCGATTTTGCTGGTAATACAATGGCAGGAGTTGCAGACTGATTTCTGGCTCTGGCACGTACTTGTTCCAGTGCCCAGTCTGCTTTAACCTGATTTCCGGATTGCAAAGCTGCCTCTGAATACATCAACAGTAAATCGGCATACCGAATTAATTCTAAATTGTAATTTTGTTTGAGCCAATTGTTTGACACTCTTTTGCTTTTAGGTATAAAATACTTGTAAGGAGCAGTGTAGGGTGATTGATTGCTATGCAATGCAGTGATTGCATAAGGCTGCCCTCCCCATCCGTCAACAAAAGTATCGCCATCATGAATAATAGTCATTTTATGACGTGGATCACCAGTTTCGAATTCACGATCAAGATCTGTTGAAGGTTGCATCCATCCCCAGGCAGCATCGTCTCTACTTCCAATAGCATTAGCTCCAACCCATCCAAAAGAATATGTTTGATTGCCAGAATAAGCCACTTCAAAAATTGATTCTTTTCCGTTTACATTATCCACCTCAAAAACGTTTCTGTAATTGTTCTCCAAGCTGTATTCGCCTTCTGTAACTACTGTTTGGGCAGCAGTAAAAGCACTACTCCATTTTTTTTCGTAAAGATACACTTTTGCCAATAAACTCAAAGCAGCACCACGTGTAGCCCTGCCGGCATCCGCCGAAGCATAAGCACTTTTTTGAGGCAGAGCAGCTGCCGCAGCTACTAAATCAGTTTCAACCAATGTTTCATAAACCGTTTTAGCTGCAATCCGGGGCTGATTAACATCTGTTGCCGTTATTGTAGTGGTAATGATTGGAACATCTCCAAAGTTACGTATTAGTTCAAAATAAAAATAGGCTCTCAGAAACTGTGCCTCTGCCACTAAACGTTTGGATAGAGTGGCATCCATTCCGGGAACAGACGGAATACTATTGATTGCCTTATTACAGCGGGCAATGCCAATCCACATCTTGCGCCATTTCCAGTCAATAATGTTATTATAACCGGTTTTAAAATAGCCAAGATCTTCTTCTGCCTGAAAATCGCCGTGGCTATCACCGCCTTTATAAATGTCATCTCCGCACTCTTCGGCAACCAACCATTGGCAAAACCAACCTTCTACCCAGTTGTCGACTCCTTCTGTTTGATCATAATCCATAAATGTTGAATAGCAACCGGTAACCAGGCCTATGGCATCTGTTTGATTACTCGGTATTGCACTCTGAGTTATACCGGGCGACGATATGTCGATGAGATTATTACATCCTGAAAGACCAATAAGGCTCAGGAAAAATAAAAATATCAATTGTATTCTATATATCTTTTTCATTTGATTCGTTATTAAGTATTGATTTAATTTTGAAGTGTAACATTCTTTTTGCAGGCATAATTATAAGCCAATATTACAACCCATTAGGAAAGTTCTATTCGTGGGATAGCCACCATAGTCAACACCTACCTGAGTGACAGTTGAGTTTGAAACAGCAGGGTCGAAACCGGTGTATTTGGTTATGGTAAATAAGTTTTGAACACCTACATATATTCTTAACCGGGTAAGTCTTAGTGCTGCACACATATCCTTATTCAGCTCATATCCCAGATTTAGATTTTTAAGTCTCAAATAGGATCCGCTGGATAAATAGGCATCCGACACAACTCCAAAGTTATTATTGGTACTTTGTGTGGTCATTCTAGGAACTGTGTTTGAAGTCCCTTCGCCATGCCATGCAGCATCTACAAGACCGGCTCTCAGGTTAGATGCCGTACTGTTGGTGTTTGAAATCAACGCTCTTTCGGCTTCTAAAATTTTGTTGCCGTACACTCCATAGAAATAAGCCGTAAGATCAAAACCCTTATATTTCAGTCCCAGGTTAAATCCATACGTAAATTTAGGTAGTGGACTTCCCAAAAACTGTTTATCGGCATCCACTAAATTAGTGCCTGTTGCATTATCAGCGTTTGTAGCAAATTTAAAGTCACCGGGTTTCGCGTTGGGTTGAATTAATTTTCCATTGCGGGTGTAACTGTCAATTTCTGCTTGATTTTGGAAGATGCCAAGTACTTTATAACCATAAAACTGTCCTACAGCCTTTCCAACAACTGTTCGTTCGGCATATCCGGTTACGTTCCGAAGCGCACCGGCATCGATATAGGATAATGGACCCAAGTCTAATACTTTATTCTCAACAACTGAGAATACGCCTCCGATATTGTATTCCACTCCACCAACTTTATTGCTATAGTTTAATGTCACATCCATTCCTTTATTCTGCATCGAACCAATATTGGTGATAATACCGGTTGTCGTAGAATTGCTGTTGTACAAACCAGTAAACATTGGAGGATCAATAGCTAAAAGCAAGTTAGAAACTTTACGGTTGTACACATCTACCGATCCGGTAAGCTTATTATCCAATAAGCCAAAGTCCAAACCGAGATTAAAATCGGTAGTAGTCTCCCAGGTTACATCAGGATTACCAGCTTTTGAAATGGAATAGCCCGGCGAAGATAGGGTTCCACCAAAATTGTAGTAAGCATTGTTTCTTAACATGGTGGAATAGGCATTAGAAGGAATACTTTGATTCCCTATCTTTCCCCATCCGGCACGTAATTTCAATAAAGAAATAATATCTTGCTTAAAGAACGATTCGTTGCTTATAACCCAGGCTCCCGAGACAGAAGGGAAGTTACCCCATTTGTGACCTGTTGCAAATTTTGACGATCCGTCAGAACGAATACTGGCAGAAAGAAAGTATTTTAACTTATAATTATACATTGCCCGTCCAAAAAATGACACAAGTGCCGATTCATCTTGTGTTTCACTAACGGTTGCACCAGATGTCCCGTAGGTTAAATATCTATAAGTAGGTTCATTGCCGGGTAAGCCTGAAACATAAGCATTGGTGCCTCCTAGTTGATAATGTTCGTATGCTGTACCAGCCAGCAGAGTCAATGAATGATCGGCAATCCTTTTAGTATAAGTAAGTGTATTATCCGATGTGAAGTGTGTTGTTACATGTTCATTCTTAGTTAGATTATTCACCAATAATTTGGCACTTGCATTTTCATAATATTCAGGATTGAATTTAGTATAACGGTATCCATTATATTCATATCCAAAACTGGTTTTAAAGGTTAGTCCATGTAATATTTCGTATGTGCCAAACACGTTTCCAAACATACCTGTGTTTTTCTCCTCCTGAAAATTTCGTGCAGCCGAAGCTACCGGGTTTCCACTATTTGCGTATTTTGCATTGTGATAAATGCTGTATTCATTTGTATTGAACCCTAAAGCTGAATTGGCAGCTAACTCTGTTGTACTAAAATATACAGGTGTTACCGGATCAATGGTCAATGCGTTATTAAATATCGAATTCCATAAATCTCCTTCGGATGGAACAAGGTGTCTGGTAGAACTGGTAAATACCAGACTACTTCCGATTTTTATCTTTTCTGTGACGTTTACCTGTGTATTTAAACGATAGTTAAACTTGCTGTAATCTGATGTCTTTACAACTCCTTTCTGATCGTAATAACTCAAACTGGAAGAATAGGTCATTTTTTTTGAACCTCCACTTATTGTAATATTATAGTTTTGGAGGGGTGCATTGGATCTTGAAATGAGACTTAACCAATCGGTTCCTGCTCCTGAGGCTTCGCTGGAACTGAGAGTTAACCCCGAACCATCATTCGTGTTGAATGTTTGAAGCATCTTTGCATATTCGGCAGGCTTCATCATTTGAATTAAATGGGTAGGTGTTTGAAAAGCAATTGATGCATCTGCTGTAACAGAAAATTTATCATTGGCTGTTCCTTTATTGGTTGTGATCAGCACTACGCCATTTGCTCCGCGACTTCCATAGATGGATGCAGCAGCTGCATCCTTCAATATTTCAACACTAGCCACATCATTGTTATTCAGGAATGAAACATTGCCACTCATAGGAACTCCATCAACTACGTATAAAGGTTGTATACTGTTGTTCAACGAACTTACACCACGCACACGTACTGAAATATCTCCGCCCGGGGAGTTACTGTTATTGATTACTTCCACACCTGGCGATTTACCTTGCAAAGCTTCGGACAAAGTAGCAACCGAAGCAACTTTAATGTCCTCTTTTTTTACAGATGAAATAGCTGAAGTTAACTCCGCTTTCCTTTGCGTACCATAACCTACAACCACTACTTCATCCATAACTTTAGTGTCGGATGAAAGAGTGACGTTCAAAGTTGTGTTGTTGCCAACATTTAATTCTTGCTTTTTCATCCCCACCATCGAAAATACCAGTATTGCAGTATTATTTGGAACCGAAATGGAGTAATTTCCATTTATATCGGTAACAGTTCCGGTAGTTGTGCCCTTGACCATTATGGCCACACCAATTACACCTCCTTTGTCTTCAGAGGAAGTTACAACGCCACTAATAGTTTTGTTTTGAGCCATTAATGCAATACTTAAACTGCAAAAAATAGCTAACAGTTTCAATTTTCTTAGCATGTTGCATTGAAATTTACTTTTTTCATTCATGATTTTTTAGATTTAAAATTGTGATATATTACTTTTGGTATAAAGTGGGCGCATGCACTGCGCAAGTGAATAGGTGTATACTACTTCTGGTTTTTGTCTATAATTGTATTTTTAGTGAGCGTTTTGGAGGTAAACAATGTAAAGGAGCAAACTAAATTAAGTGCGGATAATAATACTGTTCTTTTCATTGAATTAAATTTTTAATTGAGAATTAATAAAGTGTTTTGTCTCTTTGCAAGGATAACATGCGACAAATATAAATGAACTAATTAGTTTGTGCAATATTTATATTATTGAAAAACAGTAATTTGTATCTGCAACCGGTTGCGCAACCGGTTGCAGATACAACCTTTTATGAAACTTTAACGGCGACTGTGATGTGAGCTAGAATTGTGTTTCTACATTGCAATGTACAATGTTAACGGCTACTATAAGATATATCATGTTTCCTTTAATATTACCAATCACCTGAGGATTAATGACCGGTAATTTAGCTGTTGTTTTAGCTAAAGTTTTTTTTCTGAATTCTTTTTATAACTTTGCACTCCTGAGAAACGCATTGGAGCATTTATATAGATTCCAGAATGCTCAAACTAAAGGGAGCGGGTGGTCAAATAAATACTTGCGTTAGTTGGATTCCTTAAATTGTACGAATTCTTGAGATACCAGAATTGAGATATCATGAAAAACAACCCGATAACCATAAACGATATAGCCAAAGTGCTGGGGATTTCAAAATCAACGGTGAGTAGGGCATTGAAAAACCATCCGGATATCAGTCAAACTACTAAAGATGCTGTGAATGGTGTTTCAAAAAGCCTGAAATATATTCCAAACACTGTAGCAGCTTCGTTTCGTAATAAAAAGACCAAGACCATTGGACTAATTGTTCCTCAGATTTCATATTTCTTTTTTCCATCAGTTGTACGGGGAATTGAGGAAATTGTACACAATCGGGGTTATAACCTGCTAATTCTTCAATCCAACGAATCGTATGAACGGGAAATCGAAAATCTGAATATCTTAATTGCCAATAATGTTGAAGGAGTTTTAGCATCTGTTTCGCTGGAAACTAAAAATTTCGATCACTTTCAACACATTGTCGATATCGAGTTACCTATTGTGTTTTTTGATCGTGTTGTGAATGATATGAATGTTGATACTGTTTTGGTTGATGATGTAACCGGATCATTCAAAGCGGTGAATCATTTACTCGATGCAGGAAGAAAGCGTGTTGCCATTTGTGTCGGAAACTTAAACTTATTAATTAGTCGCAACAGGTTACAAGGTTATAAAACAGCTTTGATTCAAAAGGGAATTCCAATTGATGAAGAGTTAATCATTTCGTGTGAAACTCCGGAAGAAACGGAACTTGAGGTACTGAGATTACTAAGTGAGAAGAATGCTCCCGATAGTATTTTTGCGATTAGTGACCTGACCATGACAGGCGTGATGAAAGCAATTTTTAGAAGAAATCTGAAAGTGCCAGAAGATATTTCGGTTATCGGATTTTGCGAAGAACCTTTCCGATCCATGTATAATCCTCCATTGTCGGCCATAGAGCCGATGGGTTTCGAAATAGGAAAAAAGGCTACAGAATTATTATTTGAAAGATTAGATGGCTTTGTAACACTAAACTCCGAACCACGGGTTATTTATCTGGAAAGTAGTTTTATAAAAGGAGGATCAATATAAAAAGATTCAATTTTACCAGATTTGGGTTGTGATATATGCCTTATTCACGCTGTAGGTCTTCTTGTCTCATCCTCTTTGCGCTTTTGGTAGAGTTGATAAGAATTATACACATTGTGCCATATACTGTAGAATCCACCGGCCATAGATGTAACAGGGCTAAGGAAAGTGGCGCCTAACCAGATAGAGAAAACCGTGCTTTTTTGTCCCAGACTTTGTCCGGCTCCAATGCGGTCGTTGTAATGTTCCCCGATTTTTTTCCCAATGGCAAACTGTGCTATACAGGTGATAAGCGAAGCTATAGCTATGCCTATCTGGAAAACGATAGCTACGTCGCTATGCACAATACTCCGTACGGTAACGGCAATGGCAATAGCCAAAGCAACTGCCCACATGTAAAATGCCAGATCTTTGAACCCAAGCAACTTTGCATGCAGCTTGGGAAGATAGGCGCGAACTGCCCATGCAGCCAGAAACGGAAACATAAGCAACGGAAATACTTTGCGGAGTATAAGTAAGAAAGATGGCACGAAGGTGAGCGACGGATTGGGATGAACCATGGGCAGTGCCAACGGAATAACGATGGCCGAAACCATATTGATAATGATGGTATAGCTAACCAACGACTGCGTGTTTCCGCCAAGCTTGCCTGTGACTACGGCTGCGGCAGTGGCAGTGGGAGTAATCATACAAATCATAGCTCCTTCGAGCACTACGCGAAACTCTGTGTCAGGAAACAAAACGAGCGGTATGCCCAACAAACAAAAAATACCCACCTGGACCAACAACAACCACAGGTGCATGCGACTTGGGCGCAAATCACGCGGATCGACTTTGCAAAAGGTAACAAAGAGCATCAGAAAGATCAGGGTGGGTTGGATAATAGCGATGAATTCGTTGACAAATGGTTTGGTTGGTGCCAGGAAGGGGATGTTTACGTAAAT
>Ga0302203_1000583_pt1 | contig 14615 bp, 6 predicted proteins | sample II_Fen_E1_1_FD_194576 | JGI IMG/M metagenome (GOLD analysis project Ga0302203, IMG submission 194576) | Peat permafrost microbial communities from Stordalen Mire near Abisko, Sweden - II_Fen_E1_2 | ecosystem: Environmental > Terrestrial > Soil > Wetlands > Permafrost | place: Sweden: Abisko...
TACTTACTTCAAATCCGCCATAAGCTTTTAAACCGGTGATACTTCCATTTTTCCAGTCGTCTGGTAATGCAGGTATAATATCGATGGATCCATCATGACTTTGAAGTAACATTTCAGTAATCCCCGAAGTACATCCGAAGTTACCATCAATCTGGAAAGGTGGATGTGCATCGAAGAAATTAGGATAAGTTCCACCGCCACCACCAAAGCCTCCTTTAGCCGGATCAACCAGTGTAAGTTGGTCTGAAATAAGTTTACGTGCATGGTTCCCATCTAAAAGGCGAGCCCATAAGTTAACTTTCCATCCCATTGACCAACCGGTCGAAACATCACCCCGGTAATTTAGGGAAGTACGTGCTGCATCAAATAATTGCGAAGTAGTATAAGGAGTAATTTGATTACTGGGAAATAAACCATACAAATGTGATACATGCCTGTTATGATCATTCGGGTTATCCCAGTCTTCCATCCATTCTTGTAATTGCCCCAATCGACCTATTTGCATTGGAGGAAGTCGATTAAGGATCTTCTGAAAATCTGCTGTTAAAGCAGGATCCTTTTTAAGCAATCCGGCAACCTTAATGATTTTTGTAAACAAATCGAAAAGCAATTGATTATCAATAGTACAACCTGCAATTAAAGCACTACGATGCCCTGCAGGAGTATTTTCAGGTGACACAGAAGGACTTACAACCAGCCATTTATGAGTAGGTTCCTCAATGAGAAAATCTTTATAAAACTCACAGGCTGATTTCATTACAGGGTAAACGGATTCCAGGTATTTCAGATCTCCACTATATAAATACTTTTCCCATAAATGTTGTGATAACCATGCACCTCCCATTGGCCATTGTCCCGCATCTGCAAAATCAACTACTCCCGTGATGCGCCAGATATCCGTATTATGATGGGCTACCCAACCAGCGCAACCATACATTACTTTGGCAGTCTCTTTTTCTGATTCTGAAAGTTCTTTGACCATTTGAATCAAAGGCTCGTGCATTTCAGAAAGATTGCATTTTTCAGCAGGCCAATAATTCATTTCAGTATTTATATTGATCGTGTATTTACTATCCCAAGCAGGATTATTGCTCCCATTCCAGATACCCTGCAAGTTAGCAACCTGCCCACCGGGTTGAGAAGAACTAATTAGCAAATAACGACCAAATTGATAATACATTGTAACCAGCTCCGGATCATAACTTTTCGAAAAATTTTTAATTCTCTCATCTGTTGTAGCTTGCGCAGCAGAAGAAGTTCCCAAATCAAAATCCACACGATTGAAATAATTTTGAAATGCGACAATATGATCTTTTAATATTTTAGCATAGGGTTTCTTTTCTGCAGCAGAAAGATAGTTGGCACACTTATCAATTTCACTAGCTGTCAGCGTTTTATAATCAACAAAGTTTGTAGCAATCGAAATCATAATTACTACTTCATTTGCTTTATTTACACTGATTCCATTTGATTCAACAGACTTCGTACCTCCTGAGTTGATAATTTTTACACGTGCATCAAATTTCACCTGACCGGTCACTCCTTCGTGAGTGCTTGAAATACCTGTCATTTCAAGAGTCTGAGCATCTAAAACCGTTGACGTTTTTTGTAATTGTCCATCAAAACTTGCAGTGAACGAAAGCTGTCCCGGTTTACTGGCAGTTAATCTGATCACAATTACCTGATCGGGCTGTGAAGCTAGAACTTCCCTTTTAAAAGTCACATCACCAACCTTGTATGTTGTTGTAGTGATTGCCTTTCCCAAATCAAGTTCACGGTAATAATCGGTATATTTGTCGCTATTCTTAAAAGCCAGATTAAGATCACCGATTACCTGAAACTTAGAACCATGCAACTGCTTAGCTGTCAAAAATTTATTTGATAATGTATTTGCCCGAGTATAATTACCATCAAAAATATAGTGACGGATTGAATCTAAACCTTCTAATCCAACCGGATTATCATTCCGGGAAGGTCCACCAGACCAAAATGAGCTTTCGTTGAGCTGAAGTTGTTCTTTGGCAGGATTACCAAAAACCATCGCAGCAATTCGTCCATTTCCCAATGGAAGTGCTTCATTCCAATTACTTGCAGGTTTATCATACCACATTTTTAACCTGCCACCTTTCTGTGCATTGGACTGAGCCATAGACATAAAGGTAAGAGTTAAAATCAGCACTGTAAATTTGAATCTTCTCATACTTCTCATACTTCTCATACTTCTTATTCGTTTAAAATCTAATAAAACTTGCAAGAAAGATCAACTTTAATTAGGGCGAAATTTTGAACATGCACTTTTCATGATTGAATTATAAATCTATTTGGTTTGTATTTGAAGTACAGTGATCGAATAAGCCGGAAAACTATGCTCGTTATGCTTGCCCAATCCTTTTACTGTTGTTATAACAGGTACAATTTTCTCTGGTTCTGTAATTGTATTTGTGTCGTCTGTGCTGGCTGCTTTTAGCGTAATTGCAGTACCTTTTGAAGCAACTCCGGCAATTCCTTGTATATCCAGTTTCACTTTCTGAGCGATTGCAGTGCTGTTTACTACCTTTAAATAAATAATTCCGGCTTTAGTATTTTTAGTTACAGAGAAAAACATAGCAGGAATGACTTTAGGTTGCACACCAGCAACTGAATCACGAGCATTTGGTTTTTTAAGTTGTGTTGGAAGATTACTTGTTTCGAACTTAACAACCTGATCGCCCAGATTTGTACTGAACATTTTTTGAACATGATAAGCCGGAGAGCCAAAACTAGTTAATGCATTGTATCCAATCAGATCCGATTTCCACTGCATGCCACCCGGATTTACATTTACAAATAGTGGTGCATAGCAGTGCATCAACACTAAATCCGAATTGCGTTCCAGTCCTGTTAAGAACGCTGCATCGCCAAGAGCTGAATTAAAGTTTGTTGTTGGGAAACCTTCACGAGTTGCCCATTCGCCAACAAATATTTTTGGTCCTTTTCTATCATAGTTATCATAGAGCGACGCCATTTCCTGCATTTCAATCGAATTACGGTAGAAATGCTCATCGACTAAATCAGGGTTTTTAGGAACTGGGAAACGACCTGAAAGCCAATCGTTTTTTCCACCTACTGTTGATATAATTTTTAACTGGGGATATTTAGCGCGAATAGCAGCCGCAAACTGATTAAACCGTTTTTCATAACTACCCGAACGATCAAAACCATCTTCATTACCAATTTCCACATACGAAAGTGGAAAAGGTGACGGATGTCCGTCTTTTGAGCGAATAGCTCCCCATTTAGTTGATTGATCGCCAATAATATATTCTATTTCTTCAAGCGCTTCATCAACAAAAGGTTGTAAAAGCTTAGGATCATCCAAATAATCGCCTTTAAGTGTATATCCGGCAAATACAGCCAGAAGAGGTTCCATCTTTAAATCTTCACACCACATAAGGAATTCTGTTAAACCCATTCCATCTGTTGAACGGTAACCCCATGGACTTTGGTGTCCGGGACGTTGGGCTAATTTCCCAATTGTTTTTTTCCAGTCGAAACGACTTGAAAAATAATCACCTTCCAGATAATTACCACCCGGGAATCGCAAGAAAGAAGGCTTCATTTCAGCTAATAGCTTCATGATATCAGGACGGTTTCCATTAGGCGTATTGTTATAGGTCGGTGGAAATAATGAGACAAGACTAAACCAATACTCACCTGCATCCGTGGTTGAAATTACAAAACGTGTATTTGCCGTTGATGTTACATTATCAGCAGTAGTAAGTGTAACCTGGTATTGTTGCCAGCCGCTTTCGATTGCTTTAGTTTGCGCTTGCGCATATACGGTTTTCCCATCAGGACTTTCGATACTGAGTTTTAGCGTTGAAGATTTGCTTGCTTTGGCGTAGAAAGAAGCTGTATAGGTAGTTTTTGGGCGAACCGGAATACCCCAATAACCATCGTTTGCAATGCCAATTCTTGAACCTGCATGTTGTGCCTCTAATTTTAATGAAACTGAAAGAGTTTCATTCACTGGGTTTTGTCTGTCTAAGGTGATTATTCCCTTTGCGTCACCTTCTTGAACTACTGTCCAGTGATCAGGAGTCCTTACATTATCTTTAAATGACCGGTTACGGATTAATTCGGCATATAGTCCTCCATCATACGAGTAATTAATCTCCTCGGTCATCAGCCCATAAAGCTTAGGAGGTACATTAAAACCTTGTTTTTCGAGTTTGAGTGTAACAGTAGGTGATTGGGCTTTAACGTTTGTGTTGAACAAAAGTAATCCCGAAAAAGCAAGAACAAAAAGCTTGTGTAATTTCATTTTGACCATTTTATTTTCCAGTTAATATGTATTCCGTATTTTTTTTGATGAACTAATTGCAAAAGATTCCTTCGGGACCATCAATATTTCTTGATGGTAAATTAGCGTAAGGAAAAGAAATAATCTTGTTATTTAAACAATGTTTGAGCAAAATTGAATAAATTATTTCTCCATACCGGCCAACTATGTCCTCCCGGATATTCACTATAGGTATATTTAATTTTCATGTCATCAAGCTTTGCACGCATGATTTGGCAATTTTGCCATGCAATGTCTTCTTTGCCACCCTGAGAGATCCAAAATGTTTTTAAATTGCCATTTATCTTGTCGGTATTGTTCTTCCAATATTCGTACTGTGGGTCAGTAAGTTCTTTCTGGTTGGCAAACCATCCTGAGCTGAACACACCGAGATACGAAAACATATCGGTATTCCTGACTCCGGCATACAGAGTTTGAATTCCACCCATCGACAACCCTGCAAGGGCACGATATTGTGCTTCAGTTTTAACCCTGTAATTTTTCTCTATAAATGGAATGATAGCTTGCTTCAACTCTTTTTCAAATACTTTCAACGATTCTTCACCAAAAGCATTCAATGGCAGGTTTCCGTCAACCATAACCACTATCATTGGAACAGCCTTTTTCCCGGCAATCAGGTTGTCGAGGATCAAATCGGTTTTACCTTGGGTAGCCCAGCCTCTTTGGTCTTCGCCACCACCGTGCATAATGTATAATACAGGATATTTCATGCCGGAGTTTTCATCATATCCCGGTGGTGTGTACATGTAAAAATTACGCCAGGAGTTTGTTACACCGGAATAGTAACGCTTGATACGGATATCCCCGTGAGGAACATTTTTTTCTTCGTAATAACTATCACCTTTAAAAGGCACTTCAAATCCACTTGCCATGCGTCCCATTCCATAGAAGGATTCACTGGCAGGATCGGCAACAGCGACACCATCAATTATTAAAGAATAATAATGAATTCCTTCGCTGAGTGAATCGGTGGTTACTTCCCATACGCCATCACTGTTTTTGACCATATCGTATTTTTTGCCAAAGTCAAGCTGCACCTTTTGCGCTTCAAGGGCTTTGATCCGAAAGATAGCCCTGCCATCGGGTAAAATTTGAGGATATTTTGCTGATCTAACATTCGTTTCCGCTGGTCTGCCGACATTACTTATTTTATCGAAAGATGACACATCAACCGGTTTGAAGAGCAGTTGGGAGTACATATACAGGCTGTTTTTCCAGACTTTAAAATCATGATAACCGTGATCCACATAGTAAATATGAGGAACTCCATGGGTTTTCATATATTCATGAGTCCTTTTACTGAAGCTCAACAATCCATCTTTATCGCCACAAGAAATCCAAAGTAATTTTAATTTACTTTTTGCTGCTTCCGGATTTGGCATTAATTCCAAAGGTATCTTAGTATTAGGTGCAGATGAAAATCCACCAACCCAGGCAAATTTATCAGGGTTTCCAAGTCCAAAATTCAATGATTGTCCTCCACCCATTGACAATCCTGCAATGGCACGATGATCACTGTCTTTAATTGCCGGATAATTTTTCTCGATAAATGGAATCAAATCATTCAGCAAGTCCTTTTCGAATGTTGCGAAAGCTTGTACTTTGTCAGCAGCCATAATGTTGCCTGTTGCCCGGTCATCTTTCATTGCCCTTCCATTAGGCAACACCACAATCATGGGTTCGATTTTTTTATCTGCATACAGGTTATCTAGAATAACCTGTGGACTACCACCATTTAACCATTCTTTTTCGTCACCACCGATACCATGCAATAAATAAAGTACCGGGTATTTCTTGTCTTTTTGAAAACCAGGAGGTGTGTATATAAGCGCTTTACGCTTTACTCCAACTGTTTTGGAATAATAGACAACTGTATCAATTTTACCGTGGGGAATACTTTCACGAACAATGTCGAAACCCAATGGGGCTAGGGTGACTGTGTTTTGTGAACTGGCATAGTAGCCAAATGTCAGGAATACAACAATTAAGGAAAAGTGAATTTTCATGATTTGCTTAAATTAATGGTTATGACAATATTTTCCAATCTGCTAAATTGCCTTTTCGGATGCCTGGTTTCAGGTGTGTTTTCTTAATCTATCGTCTCCAGCATTAGAAACATCAAAAATAATCTTAAATTCAAAAAAAAACTTATAAATTTAGATTATCTTTTTAGAAAATTAGATATTTCTAAAAAAAAACGGTGCATTTTCTCGTCAAATACTAGGGGTATACTCATTTTACATGCTACGTTCTTTTAACAATCGAGTGGTCCTATTTTAATCCCGGTTATTTTCGGGAGGATTATAATACAAACCAGATAGCCTATCCGGATACTTCCATTTTAGATCTAATGAGGAATGGGAGGGGCTTTATTGGGGGTTCAGAGGGGGTTCAGAGAGCTTTAGCCCTCCTAACCCCCTCGGAAGGCCCTCGGAACCCCCTCTGAATATTGAATGAATAATTGTGAAATATTTTAGTTGGATTGTCCTTTTTTTCGATACGATCACCCACAATAAGACCAAAATGAAAACCAGACTGTCTGCTTATGGCAACGGGAGTTATCTCTTAAAACTTATAAATCGGTTTTTGGTGTAATCATCTGATAATTCCCGCTTAAATGCATGAGACTGAACAAATACAATAAACCATCATAATATGGATCAAAATATCCATCCTCATAAGGTTCCAACTTTGCATTCCACAAAGCATCTACAAACTTTCTACTTTGAGCTTGCGTACCAATCATTGAAGTTGCTGCAGCAGTTGAGACCAGCCCTAAAGAATGACGTAATTTTTTGAAGCCTCCTGCCTGAAGAATCACAGAGGGACGACTTCCATCTATATTAAATTGATCCTCAAACTTATCAATTCCTTTGCTTAGCAAAAAGCGTTGAATCTTATTACAATAATCCTGCTGCCATTCTTTATCTTTTCCAAACCAGGCATAATCCATAGCAATATTCATAGGGACACGCCAGGAGTCATACCTGAAAGCTGCAGGCATCCAACGGTTTGAATGAGGCTTTCCATTAAATTCGGTATAATCTACATTGAGAGCCGTTACTGGATCACATGCTGTTCGAAGGTATTTTCTGGTAGAATCTGCACAATCGCGATAAAATTGTTCTCTACCATCTTTGGCATACTCAGCCCATATTTCGAAGAAAGCGGGTAAATTATAAGAAGGATCTGTCCAGTTGTATCCGTAGTTATCAGGAGTAAATGTAATCAGTTTATGTTCTACATTTATCAGGTTGCGAACTCCATCCGTGCCATCTTTACTCCACATTGCATCAAGGATCTTTCGGGCTTCAGCGTAGTAATTAATACCAGTATTATTACCCCAACGGTTAGAAGCGAACAAAAGGTCGGTTATAAAATAAATTTCGCCGTCAGAAGCAGAGCCTTCCGAATTATGTTTTAAAGAGTTGGGCTCAACACTCCAGGCAAAATAAGAATCTCTTGACCCACCATGATGTTGCAAATAGTTATTTGTCCATCTCCAGATCCTATCAAAAATATCTTTTTTGTTCAGCTGAACAGCTACCATCAAACCATAGGATAACCCTTCAGTACGAGCATCTTTATTTTTAATATCCGAAACATAACCCATTGAATCTCCAACCTCGAAATAAACTTTATTCGGTCCTTCAAAAAGATCATAGTAAGCTTTTGCTACTTTTTTATCAATATCACTTTTCTTATAACCATATTCAAAAAATACATTTCTATATTTCCCTGAATTAAAGGTTCCAATACCTTTTTGTTTATCTTGAACAACTTGATTTTTAGCTGAAAGAGAAAAAGTAGAAAGAAAAATACATCCGATAAGAAAAATGTATTTATCCGATCGAATAATATGAATTAAATGTCTGATAGTGTTTTTCATTTGAAATGATTAAATTTAAGGATATACGTGATCTAAAACCTAAATACATAACAACACTGTTTTTAGACCACCATAAATAGAAAAGGTTTAATTTCGGGTTACTTACTCTAGTCATAAAAAGTCCAGTTGTCTAAGATAAATGTAAAAAAATAATTCCCTTCCCGATGGTACAGAAAGGGAATTATTAGATATTTATTAATACTGTAATGTATTTTACTTACCCAACTATTGGTATAACTAACATGATATGATATATTTATGGTTCAAACATGATCTATTTATAAGATAAAATACATCTGGGAAACTACTAAAAAAGTTATATTTTTTATATAATTAATAAGCTTTACTCTAAAATTCTGCGAGACTCTGTATAACCATATGGAACAATTTATATTTCATCGGGTATACAGATGAATCACAGAACTATACAGAGTGATTTTCATCACAAAACTTCATTCCAATTAGGTTAATCTTTTATCTCACGCAAAACGATTGTAAAACATGAAATTACAATTATAACCGATTACAATTTGTATTAATATTTTTAATCCAAGTAAATGACTAATTCATAGCATTACCTTTCAGGTTCGGATTGTTGCTAAGCTCTTCCTGTGGAAAAGGATAATACATCGCTTTTGATGTCCAACCACCATCCTGCAATGGTTTCAGATATTTAGCGTCTGCCATACCCCAACGTAGCAAATCGAAGTATCGATAATACTCACCCATAAGCTCAACACAACGTTCGTGCTCAATCACATTCATAATATTGTCCATTTTGAAACCATTGATTATCGGAGCAGTCGCCATAAGATTGTCAACATTTGGAATGGTTCCATTCGCTGTTGAATACCATAATTGACTTTGCTCTGTTGGTACAATATTGTTGGCACGGTTACGAACCTGTTGAATCCAATATTTAGGACCTGCAGGATCGGTAATGGCCTTGCTATCATTATTAGCTGCATGCAAACACTCTGCATACATCAAAAGTACGTCAGCATAACGCATTATTGGATCGTTAAAATCATCATCACTATCACCATTATATTGAGAATATGCATCCGGACACTCCTTGCGCGTTCCATATTTGTCTTTATCTGACGATACATTGGCTATCATTTGCTCAAAGGTTACCTTACTTCCATTTGATGCGGTAAAGTATGCCCCTCCAGGACACCAAAGTGTCATATAACGACGAGGGTCGCCGCTTTCAAATTCATCATAAGCTATCTTGGTCGGTGCTAGGTTCCACCAACTGCCCCCGGTGCCATCAGGTAAACCGATATTAATAAAACGCCATGAGTCGGAGAGATCTCCACCCATCCAATCGGTTCCATTGTGCATCTGTACTTCGAATATAGACTCTACGCCGTTCTCCGTTGCTGGGATATTGGTAAAGTTGTTATGAAAGTTGGAGTTAAGCTGATATTCATTACTATCGATAATTTTCTTAAGAGCAACCTGTGCCTTAGCATACTCAGCCGTTTGTCCTTTTTCAAGAATAGGACGCCAGAGATAAGCCTTTGCCAAGAATGCTTGAGCAGCACCTTGAGTTGTACGACCGATATTTGACGCAGTTGCATACATCGTGCTTTTAACCGGTAATAAACTTGCTGCTTGAGAAAAATCACTCACTATCTGAGCATATATTTCCCCACTCTTAGCGTTACTAGGATAATAGTCTGCAACAGTAGTTGTCGGATGATTATAGAGAGGGATTGTTTCACCATAGAGAGAACATAAATTCAGATAAAATAATCCACGCAGGAAATATGCTTGTCCAAGCATCGTATTCTTTTCAGCATCAGTAGCGTCTGTCCCTTTATAATTAGATATTTTATCAATGGCAATATTAGATGCAAAAACGCCATTAAACATATCCATCCATGCTATTTTTACAATTCCATCGCTGGCTGGAGTATTATAAGTATCTTGGTACATTGCTGGCCATTTATATGTACGAGCATAATCATCACCAGGTGCAAGAAGAGCAAAAAGCCCTTGGAAACAATAGCCACCCTGATCACGACCAATTAAGGCCTCATAGGCTGGAATAAGCGAAGTTTGCAACTGTGCTTTAGTCTTATAATATGTATCAACAGAAAGTTCTGAAGTATTGCTTAGATCCATATTTGGTTTACAACTGGCTACAGCGACCAGCAATCCTATACACACTAAATATTTTAATATTGTAGTTTTCATTTGATATTTTTTTTTAAGTTTATAAAATATTAAAATGTAACTTGTAGACCAACATATAATTCCTTAGAATTAGGAAAAGTCGGATCCCATGATGTCAAACCATCAACACCACGTGTTAGATTGGTACCATTTGTTGTACTTTGATCTCCTACTTCTGGGTCAAAACCTGTATATTTCGTGAAAGTCAACAAGTTTTTCCCTCCTACATAGAAACGCGCTTTCTGTATGTACATTTTTTTTGTAAAGCTTTCAGGTAGTGTATAACCAACTAAAAGAGTTTTAAGCCGCAAATAAGATCCGTCTTCCACATAACGACTGCTTTGGCGCATGTTATTGTTTGGATCGCCATACACGGCACGGGGCATATCAGTATCAGTATTCTTTGGATAGAGTGTTACTACACCTGAAACAGGATTTGTAAATGTTAAATCAGTAGAACGATAACGATTTAGCGTGCTTTCAAAGCAGCTATAGTTATGATACATTCCTTCACCATAATAACGAGTGTTATTGTAGATATCATTCCCCTGAGAACCATTCCAGTTCATGGAGAAGTCAAATGCCCCAAACTTTGTTCTATATTGGGCTTCGAAATTGAATCCATATGTAAAATCAGGAATAGGATTACCAATAAATGTCATATCTTTTGAATCAAGAGAACCGTCTTTACTAACGTCAACGAAACGAACATCACCTAAAGCTGCATTAGGTGCAAATTTTTTATCAGCATCAAGGTCTGCCTGGCTTTTGTACAGTCCGTTGGTCTTGTAACCCCAGAATTGACCGATAGAGCTTCCGACCTCGGTACATGTGATACCACTAGCACCAAATAATTGATTATTGGCACCTAAACTCAAAACTTTATTTTTAACGGAAGATAAGTTTGCCGATGCACTATAATCAAAGTTCTTACCAATATGATTGCGATATGTTACAAGAAATTCGAACCCTTTATTATTGATACTTCCAGAGTTGAGTGTCGGAAATGTTGACATATACCCAGCAGAATAAGCGATAGGAACCTGCACAAGCATATCATTTGTAGTCTTATCATAATAATCAGCTGTAATAGATAATGTGTTATTCAACATGGTTAAATCAAAACCAAAATCTGTTGAAGTCTGGCTTTCCCACTTCACATTCGAGTTAGACGGAGTAAGAGGAACAGCTCCAGTCACTTTCGTATCATTCAAGTAATACCACACATTGCTAAACGATACTGTACTTTGATACTGATAAGGATTAATGTTTGAATTTCCCAATTTTCCCCAACTACCACGCAATTTTAAATCATTAAGCCATGAGATACCCTTCATGAAATTTTCCTGACTCAGACGCCATGCTGCAGAAAAAGATGGAAAATTACCGTAGCGGTTATTCTGGGAGAAATTTGAGCTGCCATCACGTCGGAAATTAGCTGTTAACATATATTTGCCATCGTAATCGTAAAGCAGACGTCCAAGATAGGAAAACATAGAAGAATGACTCTCGGAACTGCCGACTTCTTTTGTTGACGCATCCTGAGTAGCACTGAGAATCAGCACATCGCTACTTGGCATATTCTTTGCACTACCACTAAGTCCTAAGCCTTTTGTTTCTTCAGAGGTTAAACCAGCCATTGCGTTAAAGTTATGTTTCCCAATTCTCTTTTCATAAGATAAAGTATTTTCATATAAAAATCGGTTTGACATGTTGCTTGACATAGAGTATTTGTCAGGACTATTAGTCTGATACTGACCCACACTGTAATCAGCTAGATAAGTGCGGGAAGAGTATCTCCCTATATCGGCTCCGAAGTTGAATTTATATTTCAAGCCTTTGATAGGTTCTGCTGTGATCCATGCATTTCCGGTCATTGAATTGTTCTCGCTTTTATCCCAGGTATAGTCAGCAGTAGCTCTAGAATTTGCAAGATCGGTACCAAGACCAGAACCTGCATAGCCAGTCGATGATGTTGGATCATAAATAGGACAAGCAGTACTCCATTTTAGCCCAAGTAACGTGAGTGATTCGTTCCAATTATGTAAATTGCGACCAATTGTTGCTGTTTCACCAAGAGTAAATATCCCTTTTTTTATATCAGACACAAAGTTTACTGAATAATTTTCATAATCTTGCTTGATAAACATTGGTTTATCAGTAGAGTAAATTCCTGTTATTCGGAAATTGGCATTTTCATTACCTCCACTAATTGAAACATTATGTTTCTGATAAGATCCCGTACGTTTCAGTGCATCAAACATATTGTAACCCTTACCGATAGACGCTGGGTTGGATAGTCCTGTCATATAATCTGTACGAGAAGGATTAGCATTATACATTTCCTCATTAATGAGTTCGGCTAAGTCTTGACCGCTGAGTAATTTTATTTCATGGGTAAATGTTTTCCATCCGGTATAACCATTGTAATCTACTTTCACTTCTCCTGGTTGACCACGTTTAGTGGTAATAACTATAACTCCGTTAGCCCCACGTGCACCATAGATAGCGCAAGATGCAGCATCCTTCAAGATTTGAACACTTTCGATATTACTTTCATCAGGAACGCTTCCTCCAATCATTCCATCAACCACGTAAAGTGGATCAGTGTTATTAATAGAGCCAACACCACGAATATGGATACGCCCATTAGTCACCTGCACTCCGGCAACCTCACTCTGCAATCCCGCAGAAAGTCCTCCTGGAACTTTGGTAAGCTCTTTCGGAGAAAGAACTGAAATTGCAGATGACAGGTCTGCTTTTCTTTGCGTACCATAACCAACAACAACAACTTCATCCATTAATTTTGTATCTTCTTTAAGTACAACATTAATGTTAGTCTTTCCATCCACACTAATAGTTTCGGCTTTGTAACCGATATAAGAATAATTAAGTTTACTATTCGCAGGTGTTTGGATAGTGTACTTTCCATCCAAATCAGTGATTGTTCCGCCAGAAGATCCTAGAATCTTGATACTAACGCCCACAAGAGCAGTATTCGAAGCGTCTTTAACAATTCCTTGAACTATTATAGTTTGTCCGAACACTGAAATTGAAAATAAAAGCAACAGGAATAGAATTCCAGGTACTTTGAGACAATTAATTTGTTTCATAATAAAAAAAAATTAAGATTAATTTAAGGTGTTTTTACAAAAAAAAGCTGAATTTGCCTCTGTTAAGCAAAAATTACAATGTAAAATTAAAGTAATGAAAAAAATAAAGATAAATACAAATACAAATACAAATGCTCTCTTAACTTATTGCAAACTCAATATTGACCGATTTAGCCTATAAATTAATGAAATTATTCTCCGAAAAATTATCACGAATATAAATTTCATTTTAGAGCTAAAATCTTATCAAAAATATAGTTATTAGCTATCGTCCATAATTTTTTCCATAAAATTATTCTTTAAGGTTACTAATTTTGATTCACTCAATGGCTTATAAAGCATCCTGAATCTAATAAATTTCAAAGAGAAAGTTATTCTTAATTAAGAACAATATCTCATTACTCACAATATATTTGTTCACTATTATATCCAAGGGGATATTTCCGAACGATTAATTGCTGTTAATAGATTACAAAAATAGTCTACTAATCTATTTCAAATTTTCAATAATAGACATTTTATTTCTAATTCAAGATACATAAGTATATATTCTCTATGTCATTTTTTAGAAATAATTCAGAATATCGTCTTGCTGTGTTAAATTAAATCAGCATTTTAAATAAAACACACAAATCATTATATGTAAGTATGTTACTTTTGATTAGAGCAAAAGAACAAGCAATAGATACGATCTGTATTTTATAAGTGAAAGTTATTTGCTTGTGAAAACAAAATCATTTAACATAAATAATTTTTTACCTTTTCCACCAACAAACTTTAAATAAACATCATGCCTTCCTGTAGTGTGATTAGTCTTAGCTGTAAATGTTTTTATGTTTGAAATACTACCTGTGTTTCCAATTTTACAAGTAGCTATTTTTTTACCACTATTAATTGAGTCCAACCACACTTCAACCTTTCCTCCTTCAGAAGCACTGGAAGCTGTGATTGAAATCATATTAGATACTTTTTTGTAGTCATTATTTCCAAATTCAACTCCAGCATACAATGCCCAGTCGTTATTATGAATATTATCAAGCAAAGTGGTGCCATCTGGAAGAACAGCTCTCTGAGTTCCATATTGATT
>Ga0302203_1000617_pt1 | contig 14226 bp, 18 predicted proteins | sample II_Fen_E1_1_FD_194576 | JGI IMG/M metagenome (GOLD analysis project Ga0302203, IMG submission 194576) | Peat permafrost microbial communities from Stordalen Mire near Abisko, Sweden - II_Fen_E1_2 | ecosystem: Environmental > Terrestrial > Soil > Wetlands > Permafrost | place: Sweden: Abisko...
TTCAGAAAAGAAATGAATTATGCGCTGTTTTTTTTACAATCTGTTTTATTGTTTTTTTTCAAAGTATTGCAATAACCCATCCGCCGACCGCGGAACACCTACCGCCGATTGCAGTAACGCATCCGCCGACCGCGGAAGACCTGCCGCCTATTGCAATAACCCATCCGCCGACCGCGGAACACCTACCGCCGATTGCAGTAACGCATCCGCCGACCGCGGAAGACCTGCCGCCTATTGCAATAACGCATCCGCCGACCGCAGAAGACTTGCCGCCTATTGCAATAACCCATCCGCCGACCGCAGAACACCTGCTGTCGATTGCAATAACCCATCTGTCGACCGCGGAACACCTGCTGTCGATTGCAGTGACCCATCTGTCGACCGCGGAACACCTGCTGTCGATTGCAGTAACCCATCTGTCAACCGCGGAACACCTGCTGTCGATTGCAGTAACCCATCTGTTGACTGCGGAACACCTGCTGTCGACTGCGGTGACCCATCTGTGTCAGGTGGGAATGTAAAGAAAAATCGAAATAAATGAAGTTTTTTTGTGTTTACTTCAATGTTTTTGGTAGAAAATGTTGCTGTTGTTTAATTTGTTATTTATCTTTGGAGGCGAAATATAACTTTCACAAGTGAATAAATAACCAGTATAGTAAACCATTAAAATAATCGGCACGTGTTGTGCTGCCAGAAAGAGTGAGAAAAGAATATCAGTAACATATCAATTCATTACGGTATGAGTGCAAAAAATAAAAAAAACAAAGGAGCAACCCAGGTAGGGCCTTATAAAAAGTTTTTAGCTGATATGCAAGAGACTTTAAATATTCTGTTCGGAAGCAATACCAGACTTCAGGAGCTTTCGAATGGATATTTACATATGTTGTACGATTACAAGTATGTGTTTCAGAATCCCAGAGCATTTAATGAACACGTTACTTCCGCTGATCTGAAGATCATAAACGAAAAATCCCGAAAATTTTTCGTAGAGCGAAATATGGACTATGAGGGTGTTTTTTTCTCTAACTATCAGTTACATTTGTTTTGGTGTTATTTGAGCATTAAAGCTCAGGAGGCAAGAAGAAAATATGGAGAAGATAATCTTGATTATCTCGATTTTCGTCAATTGGCCAGCGATTGGTCGGAACTTTTTTATTCCCGCTTTTTGATTGATTATTTCAAGGTCATAACTCAGTTGAGTAGTCCTGATCATAAGTATTTTGGTATTCAGATCAGGCCTGCGGCTATTTTTAAAGCTAATCCCAAAATTGAAATCGTAGTGGAGGTATATGGATTTAAACCCCAAACTTCCGTGTTGCAGGTTGGAGGAATTAAACGCCCTGCTTTTAGGTTGGCAGCAGCTAAAGGCTCCACAACGCTGGATTGGATTAGTATTGATTCTTCTGTATTGGGTTCTGCTTATCAGGGGGATAAAAAGCAATTGGAAGTTTATATACAGTCGCATGCATTGAAACGTTTCCGGGAGCGTTTGGATGTTTTGAATAGTGAAGCAATCAATTATCTGCTTTGGGAAAACACTCATACAATTGAGGAGATTCAACTATATCGAAAACTGATTTTACATCCGGTAAAGTTGTTTGATGTAAAAATAGGCTATCTGGTAGGCAAAATAGTCGACGATAAGTTTTTGTTCAGTACTTTTTTATTTATTACTCACAATAGTACACCCGAAGGCGATCGGTTGGAAAAAATAACCGGACTGAAGAAAGAGGATATCAGCTATTGGAAAATTGACCGCTTAAGTACTTTTCTCAATCTGCGCGAAGATAAATATCCGCAACTGATTGACCTATTTGTACAGGCTGGTTTGGGTGAGGTCAAAGAATTAAAGAATAAGAAGTTTGATATCGATTCGTTGCAGGATGCAAATCTGGAAGCGTTGATGAATTATATTGCAAAGAATAAATTTGCAAAACATTTTATGTATAAGTAGGCGGTGTTGAATAAGTGTTTTAATATGCAGTGAAATGAGGCGTTTTTTGGAACGCTAATAACACAAATTTTCGCAAATAATATTCTTAAAGTAGAATATTATTTGCTGAATTTCAATTTGATAAAATTGCGTTGATTTGCGAGTTTTGTGTTATTTGCGTTCTAAAAAAATTTTTGATGCAACCTCATTTGACAACATTGAGATTATTTCAAAAAATCTCTTACCCAGAGGCCACTATCTTTAATGATTCTGGTTTGCTTTAAAAAGTCGGTATAAACAATTCCGAATCTGGAGCGAAAGCCGGCTCTCCATTCAAAGTTATCCATCAATGTCCAGATAAAATAACCACCTATATTCATTCCTTCGTTTTTAGCGCGGAGCACTTCGCCCAGATAGGACTGGATATACTGCACTCGTCGCTTATCGTGCACTCTGTTTCCTTCCAGGTGATCGTGAAATGCAGCTCCGTTTTCAGTCACTATAAATTCTTTTATCGGATACTGAGAGAATTGTTTCAGAATACGGTACATTCCTTCCGGAAAGACTTCCCAACCATTGGCCGTAAGCGGACGGTTCAGTTTCCTAAACGGAACTACAAAAGCATGCAAATAGGGGATAAGCGGATTGTCATAAGCCACTACCGAAAAATAGTTTTGCAAACCGATAAAGTCGAATTTAAATTTGATCAATTCATCGTCGTATGGATGAAAATATTTCTCTATCCGTTCCAGCACAGGCAAGTCTTTGATGGGGTAGCCCATTCCGAGCAAAGGCTCTATATGAAGCCGGTTCAGAAGTGCATCCACACGTCGGGCAGCAGCTTCCTGCCTTGGACGATGGCTGGCCGGAGCCACATACGAGCAGGAAATGGAAGTACCAATATATGCATCGGGCAAATTCAGGCGTATCCGGCGTGCTCCTTCGGCCTGGCAGAGTGTGGCATGATGTACAGCCGGCAGGTAATTATGCATTCCAAACCGTCCCGGAGCATAATAGCCGGTTAAGTATCCGAGTCCTGTAAAGGTAAAAGGTTCATTCATCACAATCCAGTTTTTCACTCTGTCGCCAAAACTCTTGGAGCACACATCGGCAAAGCGGATAAAAGCATCAACAACAATGCGGTTTGTCCATCCTCCCCGTTTTTCGAGAGCTAAAGGCAAATCCCAATGATAGAGGGTTATCCAGGGTTCAAGTCCGTATTCCAGACAACAATCAATCAGCCGGTTGTAATAATCAAGCCCGGGTTGATTTACTTCTCCTAAACCATCGGGGATAATTCGGGTCCACGATATGGAAAAACGAAAGTGGGAGAGGTTAAGTGATTTGGTAAGGGCAATATCCTGCTCGTAGCGGTAATAAAACTCACAGGCCACATTGCCGTTCGATCCATCCTGTATGCGGTTTTTACGATTCGAGAAATGGTCCCAGATGGAAGGACCTCTGCCATCAGCTTCATAAGCACCTTCTACCTGATATGCGGCTAGTGAAACACCCCACCTGAATTGTTCTCCGAAATCTTCCTTTAAATACATTTGTAAAATTTATTGCAAATAAAGGAATAAGTCGTGAAGCTGATGTTACAACGATGGTACAAATCTGTTTCAGATTAGAAATAACCGGTGAGTGTTTTTATTGTTACAAACAAATGACCACCGAGAGGCTGTACCAAAAGTCTTTTTAGCACGCAAATAACGCAAAATGCGCAAATTAACGCAATCTTATTAAATTGAAATTCTGTGGATAATATTCAACTTTACAAATTTTATTTGCGAAAATTTGCGCATTTTGCGTGCTTTTGATACAACCGCAGGAGAGTATCTCCTCAATTTTAAGAGCGGCTATATTGTTTCGGCTTCATCCCGATATGTTCTTCAAAGACCCGTGAGAAATGGCTTAGGTTGGTAAAGCCCAGTTTGTAACCGACATCCGACACTGATAGCTTTTCCTCTCTCAACAAACGGGCGGCTTCCTGCATTCTGAATTCCTGATAATAACTGAAAATGCTGTTACCAAAAATTTGTTTGAACAACCGTTTCAATTTGGATGGACTCATATTGGCACGAGCGGCCAGTTCATTGATAACCGGTGGAGTTTCGAACCGTCGAAGCATTTGCTCTTTTACCTTGTAAATAGTTTGTATATCCTGACTGTTCAACGCATAAAGATGTTTTTCATCACGCTTTTCCAATTCCATCAATAAGCGGCAAATCAGTTCTTCTGCCTTCACCCTTCGGTAAAATAGTTCAAAAGTAGGATCGACCGATTCGCTCACAATTTCATCTACAATTTTTTGTAACGAGGGATAAATCATTTGTTCGAAGAGTAAGGGCTGCGTATTTTGTAACAGGCTTTGCAAAACCGGTGATTTGTCGGACAAGTCAAATAATTCGTTTAAATAATTTGCATCCACTTCAATATTAATAGATGCTGTATTTGTATCAATCGGAATAAGGACTTCGGTATTCATATTACTGGTTGCAATCAAAACCGAAGGTATTGCTTTTAATTGCTTTCCAGTAGATAAAGGCTCTGTTTTGGGAAAAACGTTCTGAAACTTAAAAAGTATCATTCTCCCGGAGACATTGACGTCAGGGTTTTCAACTATCAGGTCTTTGTTCAGCTCGTAATTCAGTATTAGCATTCGGATATGCTCATTAAAAATAAATCCCGCACAATACCCCGCACCGAATTCTTCCGGGATTTCTAATCTTCTGTTTTTTAATTCCGTTCCTAATAACTGAGCAAGTCTTTTCAGGACATTCGGTTCTGAGTGTAGCTTATTGTTCTGCTCCAACATTTAGTTTCATATTATAATTATAATACCTGTCCCCTTTGAAATCGATATATCCTTCGTCAAGTTGATAGAAACCTAAATGAGAATAAAATACTACATTTTCAGGAAGCTGAGTTGTCAATCCCAATAAATTGCAGCTAGGATTTGAAGATACAAGATCCTCGATAGCCTGTTTTATGGCATAAGAACCTATTCCTCTACCTCTATATTCTTTTTGAATTACAACCATCGACAAATAATAATATTTCGAAGATTTTATAGATTTCGATAAAGTTAATTTATTGATATTATCCAGTCTCATCATTCGAATGAATGATTTTATACCAAATCTTTTAATGAAATTTATTATTCCAATTTTTAAATAAATGAAGATACCAGTCTTTACTCCTTGTGGTGGTATAAGAGTAAATGTTCCAATTATTTTCCCCGTATCTTTTTCCTTAATTACACGTGTTAAGATATACTTGTGATTATTGAGAGTAAGGCTTGTTTTGAACAACCACCATAAACCTTCTCTTTGATAATCTTTGTTTGTAAAAATTATTGAATATGCCGGATTTGTTTCAAACGCATCAGTAAGGATATTTGCAATCTCGCCGATCTCTGAATTTTGTATTTTTTCAATGATAATATCTTTCATGCCTAAATTGTATTTTGATTTCTATTCATTATATCTTTATTAAAAGTCATTTAAACTATTCATATTCTCATGAGAAGTCCTTTACGACTATTTTCCGGACAAATATAGTTATTTTATCTTTGAAATACCCGGTAATTTTGCATCATCAAATCAAGTAAAAGAAAATAGTATCAAATAAATAATCAGAAAATGGAAATAATAAAACCTATAAATATCAAAGAGATGAATTTTGAACAGTTATTTAAACAAATATCTCCGGAAGAGATATCCGACAATGTATTTACCCTGGTCGGAAAAGATTTTTATGTTATTACTGCAGGCAAGAAACCTCATTATAATTCCATGATAGGCAGTGGGGGAGGAATGGGCCTTCTTTTTAAGAAACCTACTATTTGGGGTCTTTTTCAGGCAAATCGTTATACACTTGAATTGATTCGAAAGGAGCAAACTTATACGATGTCTTACTTTCCTGACGAATATAAAAAGCTAATGCTTTTTTTAGGAAGTAAATCGGGAAGAGATAGTGATAAAATGAAAGAGGTTGAACTGACAAGCGTGCAAACACCTTCGGGAGATATGTCTTTCAAAGAAGCCAGACTGATCATTGAATGTAGACTAACTCAAATAACGACTCCCGATATCACTGATTTTTATATAAAAGAAGCCAGAGACTATATAAACGAAGCTTATAAAGATGCAAGCGATTATCGCAACTATGTATTTGGGGAAATCACGCATGTTTGGGTAAGGAAATAAAGAATATCTTCCAGGGGTTAAGCGTTTCTATTGTTACAAACAAATTACCACCGCGAGTGGTGACAGCCTCAGGAGAGTCGTGCTACCACTCTCTTAAACGTAATTCGTCCGAAACAGGTTTTTATTAGGTTGTGGCATAAAAAATTCTTATTTTTGTATCTCACAAAATTTAAAAACTACGATTATGATTCGATTAAATGTATTTATCTCGGTAGAAAATGTAAATAGCGCCAAAGTATTGGGTGCTGCCAAAGAACTGACTGCTGCTTCGTTGAAAGAAGATGGCTGTGTTGCGTATGATGTATTTGAAAGTGCTACGCGTCCAAATGTGTTGATGATTTGCGAAACATGGAAAGACAGTGAAACCTTGACCAACCACGAAAAGTCGGCTTCTTTTATCAAGAACATAGCCATTCTGAAAGAGCTTACAACTATCAAAGTCGAAAAATTCGAATTTTGAGGTAGGCAGTGTAGGCAGGTTTAATGTCAATCCGATTACAATGGGGGGACAACAAGAGAAGTCTGTATCAAAACAAGCAAATAACCCAAACTACGCAAATAAGACTTTGGAAGTCAAATATAATTGGCGTAGTTTGGGTTATTTGTGTTCAAAAAAAGCTTTCTTGCGATTCTTTTTTATTCCGTTAAACTCGCATGAATTTCTTTTTTTAGCTCTTCAATCATTTTTTGACAAAAAGCCGGAAGGTCTTTTGGACATCTACTTGTAATGAGTTTATTGTCTACAACCACTTCTTCATCTTTCCAGTCGGCTCCTGCATTGATCAAATCCGTTTTTATTGATTTGTAAGACGTCAACTGTTTTTCTTTTAATAATCCGGTTTCAATTAATATCGAACCGGCATGGCAAATAGCAGCAACAGGTTTCTTTTGTTCAAAGAAATCGGATACAAATCGTATGGCCAATTTGCTCGTCCGCAATGTGTCGGTATTTATTACACCGCCCGGTAGTACCAGCATATCATAATTCAGAGACAAAGCCTGATTAATAGTCACATCAACTTTAAATTTATTGCCCCATTTGGTGTTTTTCCAACCTTTTATTTTCCCTTTATTCAGGGATATTACATCAACTAAAAATCCTTCTTTTTTAAGAGCTTTTATGGGCTTTTTAAACTCAGATTGTTCAAAACCATCAGTAGCCATTACAGCCACTCTTTTTACACTCAATTGCTTTTCCATTTTGTTTATATATTGGTGATAATTGTTTTTCTTAACGAGGCCGTCATCTGGAGTGACATCTTCACTTTTTTACTATTCAGTTTATCTTACATCATTTTTAAATTTATTTTAAATGAATGATAGCTATCAAAATAAAGTGTGCACTTATCCCCGGGCTAGGGTATAAAACATTGCAACAGCAGATGCCAACATAACAATGAATGTAATCCATACAACCGTATTCGACAACCACCCACTACGGTATTCGCCCATAATTTTTTTATTACGGGCAATTCTGGCAATCAAAAATATTAATGGAACTGCCGCCACGCCATTAAAAACGGCAGTAAAAACCAGTGCCTTAATAGGATCAATGCCAATAAAATTAATCATCAAACCTATAATTGTTGCAATTGTAATTACTCCATAAAAACCATGAGCTTTTTTTAATTTAAGGTTAAGTCCTTGTTTCATATTAAAAGCTTCTGATAAAGCATAAGCCGCTGAGCCTGACAATACAGGAATACCTAATAAACCAAGACCAATGATTCCTACTGCAAAAATCAGCTTGGATAAGAAACCGGCATTAGGAAAAGTATGAACAAGTGGCTCCAGTGCCTTGGCTGCATCGGCAGCAGATGTAACGTTCGTTATACCATTCTGATGTAAAACTGTAGCCGCCACCACAATGATGGACCAGGTAGCAATTTCGGAAAATATCATGCCCACGAAATTATCAATTCGCAGATTTTTGATAAACGTTGTTCCAATAGAAGGCTTTCCATACCGGTTCATCAAATGTTGAGCCTTTTCCTCTTCCACTTCTTGCGATGTTTGCCAAAAGAACATATAAGGAGAAATTGTAGTGCCTAAAATACCCGTGATAATGAAGAAAAACTCAAAGTTCAGTTCCACATGCGGCAAAAAAGTTGCTGAAAAAATCGTTGCCCAGGGTTGCTTAACCATAAAGACCGTAATGGGATAGGCTAATAAAGCCAGAGCTAACCATTTTAAAATGCGGGAATAAACCCGATAAGTGGTAAAAATTTCCAAAATTAAAATCAGAGCCGTAAAACCTAAGGTAAGAATGATAAAATTGATATGAATAAGCAGTTGTGCAGCTGCTGCGATAGCGCCAATATCTGCGCCGATATTAATTGTATTGGCAACAACTACAAGTAAGACTGCCGCATAAAGCACATTCTTGCTGTAATTGTCTTTAATTACAGATGCTAAACCGTGCCCGTTTACAGCTCCAATCCTTGCGCAGGCTTCCTGAATAGCCGTCATAAGTGGCAACATAACTATCACAGTCCATAGCTGTCCATAGCCAAATTTAGCTCCGGTTTGAGTATACGTTGCTATTCCTGACGGATCATCATCAGCAGCACCTGTAATCACTCCCGGTCCAAAAGTTTTAAAGAAAGTCTTTATTTTAAGAAAGTTTTTTTTCATCCCTGACCACTTAAAATCAAATTATTACATTCAAATGCTTTTGATAAAAAACGATTTTAAATGCTTTATTATTTATAAATCACCGGCATTTCAAGTTATCCGGCTGCAAATTTTATCAATTCAGAATTAAATTTCTGCGTTTCTTCCAAAAACAGACTATGTCCGCTATGTTCAAAGGCAATAAGCTGAGAATCTTTAATTCTTGCTTTTGTCTGTTCAGCCAAATCGTACGAACAAATTTTGTCTTTTTTCCCGTGAAGTATCAGGGTTGGTATATTTATTTTTTTCAGATCGTCGCGCAAATCAGTATCGCGCAATGCATACAGACATTGGCCAGTGGCATGAGCAGTGGCAGCTAATCCAATTCCGTTCAACCATTTAGCAATACCTTCGTTTAATGATGTTTCGGTGGCCGAAAATATCTTGGCAAAATTGGATAATAGCTTAGGTCTATCGTTGAAATTCAATTCTATTAATTCATCCACTGCACTTTGTGAAAGATTATATGGAAAATCTTTGCGTTGCGTCCAGATAGGAGATGCTGCGCCGGCTAAAACCAGTTTAGAGACATGTGCTGCATCATATTTTGCTACATAATGTACGGCTATACCTCCTCCCATAGAAAAGCCACCTAATACCGCATCTTCTATGTGTAATTGTTCTAACACGCTTTTTACATCGCGGGCATGAACATCGTAATTATAGGGCCCGTAGGGTTTTGATGATCTGCCAAAACCACGTAAGGTAATTCCAATTATACGAAAATGCTTATTCATTAAATCATTGTACTGATATTCGTACATTTCATCACTTAGCGGCCAGCCCGGTATTAATACAATGGGTCTTCCTTCGCCTGCATCGGTTATATGAAGATGAACATAACGTTCAACTTCAATATACTCTGATCTGGGCGTTCCAAACATTTTGTTTTCATTTAATTCTTCCATGATCTTAAAATATTAAATTGTATGTATTTACAAGCAAATAGTTACGAGTTACAAGATTGTTTATATGAATTTTGCTTTCAGAAAACAGATCATTAAATATTATTGATTACTTATATTTTCAAATAGCAAGTATAAATGAATGTTAGTTGTACCGACAAGAAGGAAAGTCCTCCATTGATTTTTTATTTAGATTGACTTACTTATAATCTGATTTATACTTCATCTTTGAAGGTTATTTGAGTTTTGAAAATTCGGGTAAATATCTTTACTTTTCGTCTAATGGATGTTGCAAAATTTTTGAAAATGGTTATATGATTCACACATTCTTTTGTACTTCCGGAATAATTGGGGAGGCTACGGATAACTCTAGAATCTGGTAGGTTGTAGAATTATATTTAGTCGCGTTTTTTATATTTACAATTCAATATCGTTTAGTTAGGCACATAGAATACACAGATTTTACAGAATATGTAAGGTTAATTTGATAATTACATTTTATGATTATCCTTTATTTCACCTAATCAAAAGATAAAACCACAAAAGGCACAAAAGGATCACAAAAGTTTTTATGAAATAAAAACTTAGCTTTTGTTTCCTTGAAAATGTAGACGATACATAACTTAGAATCTTCATTTTCTACTTTTGTGATTCTTTTGTGGCTTTTGTGGTGAATTGTTTTTGAAGCCCACAAAAGATAATATCTATCGATATTATTTTAGGTAACAAAGCGGATATTCGTTTACATTTTAAATGGAATTTCTATTCTGTTTTTTTCGTCTAATCCGTGTATTCTGTGCGAATCCTTATCTAAACGACATTGATTTACAATTAAAAATTTAGTCGGTACTTTTTCGATTTTAAAGAACTGATTTGTAAAAATCAATACGATGGAAAACAAAAGTGCAATAGTAATTAGCTTCATTGCTCTTATATAATTTTTATTCCCTTTCTCCGTAATTATTTTGTTCTTATTGTACGACTGTAGGTTGGCTTCAATTTCACTTAGCAGTATTTCTTTATACGTGTTCGTTAATAGCTCCTGATACTTTTCTACATTGTAAGCCTGATCGAGTGGTTTCGTTTTAAAAAGGTTTAGCAATAGAAGTATGGCCCAAATAAAAAGGGCTATCGGAATAACCGAAACAAATCGAATAAAATGAAAAGCACCAAGACTGCTCAGGAAAAATGGAATGAACAGAGCGGTAATACCAATAATTGTCCCGGCATACGAATGTTGTTGCCGATAGGAATCTACTTGCTTATCAAGAATTTCTTTTGAATTAGTTGCAATAAATTCCAACTGTTTTAAGTCTTCCATTCTGTATGACCTGTTTAATTAACCCTTTTCTTTTGGAACCTTGTCGCCTTCTTGTCGTGCTTCACTGATGCCAATGGCTATAGCTTGCTTGCGGCTTTTTACGATTCCACCCTGACCTCCTTTGCCTGATTTTAGTTTTCCAAGCTTAAATTCATGCATGACTGTTCCGATTTTGTTCAGGGCTTTCTTTGAATATTTAGCCATAATTAATTACTTTAAAATTATACTTTTCTTCTTGTTACAGACGAAGAGAAAGAAAGTTCTTAGTTAAAACTGCAAAAGCAACGAAAGAGAAGTTTTTAGAGTTGAAGTCCAAATTTATTAGAAGACTTCGGTACTTAACTTCACCCTTCCGTTGTTTTTTCGCAGAATATAATTAAGATTATCCCCATATAGTGTATTGCTCATTAAAGTGTGGTTAATCTATTTTCTTAGTAGGAACGATGAACATTGGGATACTGGTTTTTTGCAATACTTCTTTAGTTACGCTGCCCAAAAGAATACTTTCCAGCCATTTCTGACTATGCGAACCCATTACAATGCAATCTGCTTTTATTTCATGTGCAGCTTCTAATATCATTTGAGCAGCATCGCCTTCTTTCTGCATAATCTGAATTGAAGTATCGCCTAAATGTTTTTTTGCTTTTTCCAAAAAATTATGCGACGCCTTATTTGCATTATCATATTCATCCATTAGATCTACTGAGTCGATTTGCCATCCACCCATATCAGGATAAACGGTAGAGTACATGCCTAAATCGAGCCCGACATGCAATAACAAAATCTCAGCGTTCATTGCTTTAGCCATTGCATAGCCATCTTCTGCCACTTTTTTAGCCGTTGGATTGTAATCCAATGCTATCAAAACCTTTTTCATAGTGTTCGCTTTCATTTGTTTACTTTTATACTACAAAGCTCCCTAAATTAAAGAACAAAAGATTACATAATTTTTGAATAAAGTTATATGATTCACACATTTTTAGCCAACGAAACGAAAGCAGGTGAAATTGATTCAATTTCACCTGCTTTTTACTGTCTTGTTATTGTGACCCTCTCTTTGTAATCAATTAAACGATTGTCTGAATTTCATAGGGGAAATAGTTGTTTTTATCTTGAATAACTTGCTGAACGACTGCGAGTGTTCAAAGCCTAATTCATAAGCAATTTCGCTAACCGATAAATCGGTAGTCGATAGTTTTTCTTTTGCCTTTTCAATCAGCTTATCGTGGATGTGCTGTTGTGTGTTTTGTCCCATCAGATAATGTAACATATCACTTAGCTTCCACTAGTGTTGTGGGGATGATCTTGGGTCCAATCGCGTTTGTAAGACATAATATTTTAATTTAAGAACTATACAGACCACCCGATACGGAAATTTGCTCACCTGTAATCCACGCTGCATCATCGGAAGCAAGAAATACGGCTACTTTCGCAATGTCTTCGGGCTGACCTCTACGACCAAGTGGTGTTTTTGAAACAAAATGTGCTTCCGCTTCGCCTCCGATAAAACCCGCACTATGCAAGCCTTCGGTTTCCACAAGACCGGGCAGAATTGAATTGATACGAATGTTCCTTCCTGCAAACTCTTTAGATAAAGAAACAGTAATGGCATCTAATGCTGCTTTTGTAGCAGAATATACAGAACCTTTAGGTGTAGGCGCATTGCTTACAACTGAACTAATATTGATAATATTTCCACCCTTACCGCCAAACAATTTCAATGCTTCCTGAATGGCAAAAATAGAACCTAAAACATTTATATCAAAAGATTTATGGAATGTTGCTGCCGAAATCTGTTCTACAGGCTCATAAATATATATACCTGCATTGTTTACTAAAATATCCAATGTGCCGAAAGCATTTTTAGTTTCTTCAAACAGCCTGATTACATCGGCTTCTTTCGATACATCGGCCTGTACCGAAATGGCTGTTCCTCCATTGTCGGTTATCTCCTTAACCACTCTATCCGCGTCTTCTTTGCTTGAGGCATAATTCAGAACTACCTTTGCACCTTCAGCCGCAAAGTGTTTTGCGATAGATGCACCTATTCCTTTTGATGCTCCGGTAACTACCGCTACTTTGTTTTTTAATTTGCTCATTTTTTCTATTATTTAATGTTTGAGCCACAAAGGTAGATAACTCAAGTTATTTATAGTAACTTTGTACCGAAAAGGAATAGTATCATAGAAGTAACAAAGTAACATTATGGAGTGTCAAGTAACAGATTTTCAAAAGGAATACAAGAGAAAAATGAGAGCTGTCCAGGATTCAATGGACGTACTGAACGGTAAATGGAAAATATCCATCATATCATCTCTTTGCTGTTATAACAAAAGACGGTTTTCCGATCTTTTGAATGATATAGAAGGAATTTCCAACAGAATGTTGAGCAAAGAATTAAAGGATTTGGAAATAAATCAATTGGTCAAACGAACCGTTTTAGATACGCAACCCATAACGGTTCAGTATGAGCTTACAGAGCACGGTTTAACGCTACAAACAATCATTCTTAATCTGATAGATTGGGGAATAGCACACCGAGAGAAAATCATCGGGAAATAATTGTTGTCGGTAAGTCTGAACGGTTGTCTGTCATGATATTTTTTCAAGTATCTGACTGTGCGGTTATTTAGCCTTGCCGGTATCGAGAGTCTGCGCAAAAACTCAACTCTCTACTTAAAAATCCTTGGATGCCTTTCCGAGAAAAGTTTCAACTATCTAATTCTCTGAGATTCATCTTTAGTTTTTACTCTGTCTAACGACTGAGACTATTGGCATTTGTCCGTCAGACGGAGGGAGCATTAGCTTCGCTGATTTTCAATTCGCTGTTGTGAAACGACAAAGTGAATGTGGGAGCAAAACTGCCGGAATGCACGTCAGCCAGCCGGTGACCGAGGCGTGTATTAGCGGCTATTGCTTTATTTCAAATACTCATTTAGTTATTTTGTCAATGTTGCTGCAAGTTGTGGTAATAAATAACTTCTGAACCAACTCATTAATCAATGGAAGTTCAATGAGATATTGCATTTGCCTTATCGGTTAATTTCTAAATTGGTTATTCAGTTCTTTATTTTAGTAATCCTTGAAATTTTTGATAATCCCCCACCATTTCAAGGCCTGCTATATTTGTGCTGTCAATAAAGAGAATGTTTCCCTTAATGTCTAACATTGTAATTTTTAGTG
>Ga0302203_1000631_pt1 | contig 13996 bp, 7 predicted proteins | sample II_Fen_E1_1_FD_194576 | JGI IMG/M metagenome (GOLD analysis project Ga0302203, IMG submission 194576) | Peat permafrost microbial communities from Stordalen Mire near Abisko, Sweden - II_Fen_E1_2 | ecosystem: Environmental > Terrestrial > Soil > Wetlands > Permafrost | place: Sweden: Abisko...
TATAGTACGATTTGTTTCTATGCGGGGAGCCCAAAAATTATCAGTAAAATGTACGCTGGTAAACGAAACTTGTTTTATTGATTCCTGTTGTTTATTTTGTGCATTGCCCATTGAAATAATTGCCATAGCAATACTAAAAATCAGTGTACGGATTGAAACTTTCATGAAAATAGTCTTTTATTAGATTAGGAATGCAAATTAATGCAATATCTTTTAAAGTGAATAGTATAATAATCTATTTAAATAGTAAAATAGTCTATTATTCATCTTTTAATTTTAAATTATCGTTATAATTATCAGGACATTGAATTATACAAGTAATTAAAAATCTTATTTCTGAACCGACAACCGAACCATTAATACTCCATGCGCTGGAATTGTTTGTTTTGTGTTGGAGGATGTAGTACCTATCACCTTATGTTTCCACAAATCCTGAATTGCATATACCTTTTTATAGACATTTACATTGGTAGCAAAATACATGGTGTTTTTTTGCCAGTTATAATCCAATACCCATTCTTTGTCCGTTCTGTTCATGAAACATACAGCTATTTCTCCTTTTGATAATGGTTTTGCCCATATTTCATGATCACCCATATCCATAAACCGTATGGCTTGTTGCCCCAGGCTGTCCTGATCGACCGCAATCACTTCTTTGTTGGTCAGTATTTCTTTCGTTTCTTTATTCATAGAACGCAAATCATTCCCGGCCATTAAAGGTGCAGCCAGCATTGCCCACATAGAGAAATGGGTCACATATTCATCATATGTCATTCCACCATTCCCAATTTCAAGCATTTCGGCATCGTTCCAGTGGCCGGGACCTGCATAAGGATAGAGGTTCGCAAGCGAATCAATGATATTCACTACCCCTACTCCACCCCAGTCGAACTTGCATTCATAGCAATCGCGGATATCCGGCGTGGTACGCCACAAATGTCCAATGCCTTTTCCCCATTTCCAGGGTTGGTTTTCACCCCATTCACAAATGCTGAACACGATAGGACGACCGCAAATTTTAAGGGCATCGCTCATGGTTTTATAGGCAGCCTCAGCTTTTTGTCCTTCATTTGAGCACCAGTCATACTTCAGATAATCAATACCCCAACGGGCATATTGCCGTGCATCCTGAAACTGATAACCGCGGCTTCCGGGTCTGCCCTGGCAGGTAAGTGAACCGGCACATGAATAAATTCCGAGTTTAAGTCCTTTGTCGTGGATATAATCAGCTAAAGCTTTTATGCCATTCGGGAAACCTACTGGATCAGCTACTATATTCCCTGTACTATCCCTGTCAACCTGCCAGCAATCGTCTATGACAATATATTGGTATCCGGCATCTTTCATCCCCGAACTTACCATCGCATCAGCAACTTCCTTCAGCAACTTCTCATTTATTTTACATCCAAATTTATTCCAGCTGTTCCAGCCCATTGGAGGTGTAGCTGCTAAAGATTTGAAAACCGAATCCTGTATGATTTTTTGTTTCTCACTGTAAGTTTGTGCCTGGAGGGATATAGCCAACAGAAGCAGGAATAGCGGAGTTAAAAAGTATTTCATTTTTTTCTTTGAAATTAAATTGATTTATTACCTGATTTATTCGTTTGCAAATAAATACATTCTCGTCCTGCACAAGGTGAAAAATAGTCTAGAATGATAGTAATATCATCCAAATGCAGTTTCATGGTTTAAAACGACATAAATACTGTTTAAGCAGGCATTCTATTGAGTTTGTTGGATGATTTTTCCATATTCATGGATGATTTTTTCGACAATGCTAAATAATTGTAGTAATATTGCGTCATCTTTAACTAAGTGAAAGAATTGCCGAAACATGAAAAAACATCACATCGTTATTCTTACTTTACTTTTATTCTTTTTACCCTCCATTTTGTGTGCAGATACTTTCAGCTTTCGCCATTATAAAGCAGAAGATGGGTTGACGTCCAATACTGTCAGCTGTATTATTCAGGATCGTCAGGGGTTTATCTGGATGGGAACTGAAGGCAGCCTGAATCGTTTTGATGGACATTCGTTCAAAGAGTTCAGCAATTCAAAAAATGGAAAGGTAATGCTTTGGGGAAATTATATTACGTCCTTGCTGGAAGTAAAGAATGGTGATATCTGGATAGGTGCAGACGATGGCATCTATATTTATCGCCCGAATACGGAAGTAATCACCAGGTTTGCACTCAAGGCGGATAATGTAGGCATTACTTCTTACATCTATAATATGGTGGAAGATGCATTGGGTAGTGTCTGGATAGCAACTTACGGGCAAGGAGTTTTTCAATACCACTCTCATACAAACAAGCTGGAACAATACCGGATATTAGTGAACGGTACATCATCAAAAACATACGACAATGTAAATTATGTATATGTTGATCGTTCCAATCAGGTGTGGGTAGCACCCAAACCACCACTTAATGCACTTCTAAAATTCGATCGATCAAAGAATTGTTTTCACAATTTTGATTTTAAAGAAAGTAAATCAATAACGGTTTATAAAATATTTGAAGACTCACAACGGAACATGTGGCTGGGTACCTGGGATAAAGGGATATGCCGGTTGGATAAAAAAAGAAAAAACATCACTAAATATCTTTCACCCGAAGGTAGCGGTGGCATACTTCATATACATGAAATAAGTGAATATAAACCAAATGTACTGCTCCTTGGATCCGACGATGGGTTAAGTTTGTTTAATACAATCACCGGCACTCAACAATTATTCAATTCCAGTGAATTAGATCCTTCATCGATTTCCGATAAATTTGTTTATCCTATTCTGAAAGACAGGGAAGGTGGAATATGGATTGGGACTTATTTCGGCGGAATCAATTACATATCTCCAAACAGCGGTTTGTTCGAACGTTACACGCATTCGCGCTATGTGAATTCTATAAACGGAAATGTGATTGGTGGTTTTACTGAAGATAAAAAAGGGAACATCTGGATGGCATCCGATGATGGCGGTTTAAATTGTTTTAGTCCCAAAACACGACATTTTTCGTCCTATATGCCTCAGGCAGGGAAAAACAGCCTTTCTTACCATAATGTGCATGCCCTATGCTGGGATGATGATAATCTCTGGATCGGGACTTATTCCGGTGGTCTAAACGTATTAAATATCAAAACAGGTAAATTTAAACTCTATAATTCAATTGAATCGAATCCCAGGACTATTGACAGGGGAAGCATTTATTCCATATTTAAAGACAGGAATAACCGTATCTGGGTTGGAAGCATGCAGGGTGTAAACCTTTACAACCGGTTAACTGATGATTTTACCAGAGTAAAAGAATTTTATTCCACTACCATTGATATTAAGCAGGATCAAAAGGGGTATATTTGGTTTGCAACGCAGGGCAAGGGAATGTTCCGTCTTAATCCGCAAACCAATCAATGGCGTAATTTCACCTGTATACCCGGCAATGAAGGTACGCTTCCGTCCAATCAATTGAATTGCATTTCCATTGATTTTAAGAACCAACTATGGATAGGAACTACAAACGGACTTTGCCGCTATGATTATGCAAAAGAAAAGTTTATAACGCTAACTCTGAAAATCCCGAATAATAATATCTGCGGGATTATTCAGGACAATACAAATCTCTGGCTCACCACTTCAAAAGGGTTAGTACGGTTTAATACATTGAACAATGATTGTCAGGTATTTACCCGTAGTGATGGTTTATTAAGCGATATTTTTCTGACAAATTCATGTTTTAAAAGTTCAACAGGTGAAATCTACATTGGTACTGCTAGCGGGTTCAACAGGTTTTGTCCTAAAAATCTGGTAACAAACAAATATATTCCTCCTGTAAAGTTAACCACTCTCGAAATATTCAATAAAGAGGTTGAAATTGGACCGAATAGTCCCTTAAGTCAATCTATCGGTTCAATGAAACAGATTGATTTATCCTATAAACAGAATGTTTTCAGTTTGGGCTATGCTGCTTTGAGTTATATTACTCCGGAAAAGAACATGTACGCGTATAAACTTGAAGGCTTTGACAAAAACTGGAACTACGTAAAACAACACAAAGCAACCTACACAAACCTACCTGCCGGTGAATATGTATTTCGTGTAAAAGCATCAAACAATGATGGGCTTTGGAATAATCAGGGAACTTCAATTATAATAGTTATTCATCCACCATTTTGGTTATCCACAGGTTTTAAATTCATTTATTTCCTGCTGGCTATTTCAGGACTCTTTTTATTAGTAAGAAATACCAGGTTACGTGCCGAACGACGGCACAATGAAGAACTGAAAGAATTAAGCCAACAAAAGGAAAAAGAAGTGTATACTGCCAAAATACAGTTTTTTACAATGATAGCGCATGAAATACGCACTCCGGTATCACTCATCATTGGTCCGTTGGAAAAAATTATGACTGCATTAATTAGTTTTCCTGAATACATTCGACACGATTTGAACATCATTGACCGCAATAGTCAACGATTACTGCAGTTGGTGAATCAACTTCTCGATTTCAGGAAAGTAGAACAGGGAGCATTGGTATTGAATTTCAGCAGGCAGAATATATACCAGTTACTTTGTAGCATTTCCGACCGTTTTAAACCTATGATGGACCAAAACCAGGTCAGCTTCACCTTCGATTGCCCCGATAAGGATTTTGAAGCCATAATAGACGTGGAAGCGATTACAAAAGTCGTGAGTAATCTGCTGACAAATGCCATTAAATTCACCAACAATAAAATAGATCTACGGTGTAATATCCATTCCGAATCAGAAACCTTTGAAATACAGGTTCAGGATAATGGGAAAGGAATATCTGACTTTGAAAAAGAAAATATCTTTACCCCTTTTTATCAGATACCCTCTGAGAACAAACAGGGAACGGGAATCGGGCTGTCATTGGTCAAAAGCATTACCGAAGCTCACCAGGGTAGTGTGACGGTAACCGACTCCCCGTTAAGCGGAGCTACATTCAGCATTAGCATACCTCTGAAATCTTCTAATGTATCCCTGACTGAGAATATTTCAAAAGACATTCAGGTAGTGTTGCCTGATTTTTCCGATGAAATAACTCCATTAAACAATTCCATTAAGAAAAATAAGACAAGCAAGCCTGTATTGCTTATTGTGGAAGACAATGCTGACATGCGTAATTTTCTGGCCAGTAACTTTAATACCGATTATGAGGTGTTGACAGCCAACGATGGAATTGAAGCATTGGAACAGTTGAAGAAAAACGAAGTCAACCTGATCATCAGTGATTTAATGATGCCACGGCTGGACGGACTGGAATTTTGTAAAGCTATCCGGTCGAATATTCTATTTAGTCATATTCCGTTTGTTTTGTTGACTGCCAAAACTGATTTAGATACCAAAATCGATGGACTGAATTTAGGAGCCGATTCATATATTGAAAAACCATTTTCCATCCATCATTTGAAAGCACAAATCAATAACCTGATTGAATCAAGACGATTGTTACGTAAAAAATACTCCGAAATGCCATTTGTACCCATAACCACCATTGCAGGCAATTCGGCGGATGAACAATTCCTGACAAAAGTGAAGGATATCATCGAACAGAATATCTCAAATGAGGATTTTTCAATCGACCTGCTTGCTGAAGCACTTTTTATCAGTCGCTCAGGTTTGTTTGCCAAAATAAAAACCCTGGCCGATATTACTCCCAATGAACTGATTCAGTTGATCCGGTTGAAAAAAGCGGCAGAGTATCTGAATCAAAAGGAATACAGAATCAATGAGATAGCCTATATGGTTGGATTTAATAACCCTTCTTATTTCAGCAAGTGTTTTCAAAAACAGTTTGGGGTACGGCCTATGGATTTTGTTGGTAAAATCGAATAAAACTATCGGTTAACTCAACATTATAAATAGTGGAAAGTGGGTATCTCTTACTTTTCGAAAATTCAAAATGAAGAATGAGAATAACCGGCTGTTACAAAACGAACTTCTTATTAAGTCCATAAAAATAAACGTTGTGTTCAAATTATGTGACTTAATAAGAAGTTCATTATTAATCAGAAGGTACATTCACCTTACCGGTATTGGTTCAATCGTTTATTTTACATTGAAAACAACTCTGAGTTCGTCAATTTCTTTATCTCCCATAGGACAAAGCGGTCCGATGGATGATGCCATAACCAATGAATTAGCACTAAATTCGGCCACTTCCAGGTAATCGAATGTATTCAGGAGTTTATCCCCGGTTACGATCACACAATCGTTATCAACCAGAATAACACGGTTGCTGTTAAACAGTTTAGCCACTTTATCAGTATCTTCGTACAAGGTTTCGAATGGAATTGAAGGTACATCCTGCAAAAATATCCAGCTTTCGGGAATGGTACGCACATCGAATTTAGTTCCACTTACAGCATGTGCCATCAGGTTGGTTGACTGGGTTGAAATAATGGAGTTGATATGAGGATTCAATTCATAGATGCGCTGATGCAGTGCTACCGACCGGCTTGGCAATTTATTCGCCTCCGATTTACCGTTTTTAATCTGAACGATATCATTGTTTGATATATCCCAACGTACCACATCACGGGGTGTAATCAGAAAATCATTCTCTTTCCAACGAACTGAAACAGTGCCGTAAGAAGAAATCATCAATCCCTGATCGCAGGCACGGTGAATGATATTTACCATATCCGTTCTAAGTTCACGTTCATCCGAAGGATAGGTAACATCCTCAAAATGGGGAATGTTTTGAGGAAAATGATGTTGGTAGCTCTCGATCTGTTTATCACTCAGCAAATTCACTTTTCCAAGTTTACCCGCATTTACAAGGGTACGACAACAGAATTCCAGCGTTTCGAAGCGTTGAAAAGCATCCATCATATCAGTTCCACCCAAAACAACGCCATGGTTTTCCATGATAACTGCCTTATATTTGTGATTTTTGAATTCAGCAGCAATTTTTTTTCCAAGTTCCACACTTCCGGGGCAGCCATAGGGTGCATATCCTATCTCGCCACAAATAAAACGGGCCTGAGGAATAATGTTAGTATTCGGAATCTGGCGGGCAATGCTAAAGGCCACCAGTGCGGGCGGATGTGCATGTATAATGGCTTTCAATTCAGGACGTTCATCATAGATAGCCATGTGAAAAGGATATTCTGATGAAGGTTTGTGCAAACCAACGATCGAACCGTCTTTTTTTATACACATGATGTCTTTCGTAGTCAACGTTCCCTTGTCAACTGCAGAAGGAGTAATCCAGATATCACCGTTTTCATCCTTAATTGAAATGTTTCCACCCGAAGTGGTGGTCATACCACTCCGGTAAATCCGACTAATAATAATATTAATCTGCTCTACCGGATGCATTAATTTCACATCTAACTGTTTCATTCTTTATTTTTTAAAATTGTCTTATTTAAATTGTAATTTATTTTTAAACCGAATAAATTGTTATTCCAATTTCTCCGGTTTAATCAATACCTGTTTATTATTTCGGCATGAAATTTATAACAGATTTGGTAAAATCAACGAGAATATCAGTATGAACATTCCCAATATTAAAACTGCTATAGTTTTAGAACCGGCTCCTTTCCATTCTTTCAAAACAATCCCCCATACATTACTAAACGTAACATTCAGCGACATCAGTATACTCCAGGAGAATGCCATCATCACACTTCCGTCGACAAAATAACTTTTTCCCATGGCTAATCCGAAAAATTGTGAATACCAAAGTATTCCGGCCAGCGCACAAAACAAAATGTTATTGATAAACACACCAGCAGGAACACCAAAATAATCCTTGCCTGTTTTATTTTTAATATTCTGAAAGATACAATAGACAGCATTTGTGATAAAGCCCCCTGCAGTAATCATTAAAATAGCCGGTAACCCTGCAAATAAAGGTTGTGAGCCCATCTGTATTGCAGCAAGTTTAATCGGTTCAGCAGCTTCAAGTCCCAGGCTAAAACAGGCACTCATTACTCCGGCCAGTAAAGCAACCAATAATCCTTTACCCAAGGCAAAATCTTTCACGGCTGCTTTCTTTTGTTCGTTGGTCATGTTTTTCGAACGCAGACTTCCGGCAAAACCAATGACAGCAATACCTGCAATGGCAATGCTGACTCCTGCAAGTAAAACAAGTCCTTTCCCCGTAAACAAATCAGTACCCGACATGAATGCAGGGATCAAAGTCCCGAAGGCAGAACAGGTGCCCAGTGCTATTGACTGACCAAGAGCGACACCCAGGTAACGCATGCTAAGTCCAAAAGTCAAACCGCCAATACCCCAGAGCGCTCCATAGAAAAGAGCTGTGAATGCAGCTCCTTCACCCGATGATAGTACTTCGACCAACGAATGTCCTTCCGGGACAGCCAGCAATGCACCAAGATAAGGGAATACCAGCCATGCAAAGATACCCTGTATCAACCAGAAACTTTCCCATGCCCATGTTTTTACTTTTTTAATCGGCACATATGAACTTGACTGTCCCATGGCACCGACTGCTATAATGATTAATCCGATGATTGTATTCACGTAATTTTAGATATTAGTATAGGGTTATAAAACTGAAAAACAACAGACGAAAGAATAGGATTTTAAATATCAGGTCAGTAGATTCAGGTTATTGTTTCCTGAATCGCTGATAACTGATATTTAACAACCTGACTATTATTCTGTTTAAAAAGAATTACCGTTTAAATGTAACTTCCTTTTCATATTCTTGTATATCGGCAATATAAGCTTCGCCTTCTGTAATGCCTTGTTTCATGCAATAGTAGTTGTATACTGCTCCCCATGGCAAAGATTTCAACTCTTCGAGCAAAGCAAGCCGTTCAAAGTTCTGTCCATTAGCTTCGTAGGCACGTAATTTTTCAATTGGTTCCAGCAGAGCCAGTAAAAATGCTTTTTGAGTAGCGCGTACTCCGACAACATAAGCGCCAATGCGGTTGATGGAAGCATCGAAATAATCCAGTCCTACATGTACACGATCCAACGCATCAGCCCGTACAATTTCCTGAGTAAGGTGTTGTAATTCATCATCCAGGATCACCACATGATCACTATCCCAACGTACAGGACGACTGACATGCAACATAATTTCAGGTACAAAAAGCAACAGGGAGGATATTTTATCCGAAATAACTTCCGTTGGATGAAAATGACCGGCATCCAGGGTAACTACCATGTTGTTTTTCACTCCGTAACCCATATAGAACTCATGAGATCCAACAGTATAACTTTCTAGTCCCAGACCAAACAATTTCGATTCGATACAATCCACCAGATATTTCGAATCTATTTTTTCAGCTAACACAGAATCCAGTGCATATTTCAGATTTGCACGATACCCAAACCGGTTGACAGTACGATCTTTACTTCCATCAGGGATCCATATATTATGAATACAGGGAGAACCCTGTTGACGACCGATTTCGGCAGCGATATACCGGCAACGACGTAAATGTTCCATCCAGAATGATTGAATTTCTTTATCCGGACTGCTTAATGTAAAACCCGATTCAGATTTCGGATGTGAAAAGAATGTCGAGTTGAAATCAAGTTTAATGCCCACTTTATTTGCCCAATCAATCCAACTCTGGAAATGTTTTGGTTCTATTTGATCACGGTCAACAAATTCGTCCCCAAAATCGCCATAAATAGCGTGAAGGTTTAATCTGTGTTTACCCGGCAACAAAGTTAATACTTTCTCAATATCTTTTCTCAATTCATCAACTGACCTGGAGCTGCCCGGATAATTACCTGTGGCCTGAATACCGCCTGTTAAATCACCTTCTTTATTTTCAAATCCTTTTACGTCATCGGCTTGCCAGCAATGTAACGAGATGGAAATTTTATCTAATTGATCAACAGCTTTTTCAACATCGATGCCTAAATCAGCATAACGTGCTTTTGCATATTCGTATGCCTGATTGATTTGTAAGTCTTTCATGAATTTATAAGTTTTATTTTTTTATTATAGTTGGATGAGATTTTACCTTGTTATACTTTTATACTGTTGAACTCTTTATTTACAATCTTCTGAAAATAAATAAAGGCATTATCCCATTCGGGTTTATTCTCAGGATAATATTCATCCAGGTGAACCGATTCACGAATAATCTGACGCATTTCCTGAAGCGAACCAACACAACCTGCTGCTTTAGCCTGAATCATAATATTCCCAATGGCTGTTGCTTCTGACGGGCCTGCTATTACGGGAATACTTATGGCATTGGATGTCCATTGGTTCAGCAATGGGTTTTTTGAACCTCCACCAATAACATGTAATTTCTCGATAGGAAATGGTGCAAGTTCAATAAGTTTTCCTAATATATAGTTGTATTTGAGAGCCAGACTTTCAAAGATACAACGTACATATCCGGCATGATTTCCGGGTGAATGCTGACCGGTAGCAAGGCAATAATTATCAATGGCTTTGGTCATACAGGTTGGATTGGCAAATGAAGGATCGTCAGGGTCAATCAGCGATTCAAATGCAGGAGCTGATTCTGCCATGTGAACCAGTTTTTCGTATGCATATGCAATACCTTCTTTTTTCCATTCTTTAAGGCACTGTTCGAGCAACCACATGCCGGTAATATTCTTCAAAAGACGGGTCGTTCCCTCGATGCCACCTTCGTTGGTAAAATTGAGCTTGTAAGTTTCCTCGTTGATGACAGGTTCTTTTACTTCTATTCCCATAAGCGACCAGGTGCCCGAACTCAGGTAAGCAAATCGTTCATTTTCGGCAGGAACAGCTGCTACTGCCGAAGCTGTATCATGACCTGCCACGGCAATTACAGGAATTTGTCCCAATTCAGTTTCTTCCGACAGTTCTTTAGTAAGCTTGCCGGTGATATGTCCGGGCATAACGATTTTCCCCAGTATAGAAGGCGATACACCGGCTGCTTCAAGTAATAGGGATTCGAACTTTTTAGTTCGGGGATTTAACAGCTGGGATGTGGAAGCAATGGTATATTCCACCGCTTTATTGCCTGTAAGCAGATACGTCAAGGCATCCGGCATAAATAGTATTTCCGAAGTGGCATCCAGTAACGAACTACCGGCTTGTTTTAATGAAAACAGTTGATACAGGCTATTGAAATTCATCACCTGAATTCCGGTCAAATCATAGACTTTTTCACGGGGAACCAGTTTAAAAAAATTATCCGGTGCACCATCCGTATGCGGATCACGATAGGCATAAGGAGCTCCTAATATAGAACCATCTTTGGCTAACATAACAAAATCAACACCCCATGTATCAATTCCAATAGAAGTAATTTCGACTCCTTCATTTTTCAAAGCCTTCAAAGCTTCTTTTAAATGTTCGAACAGGGAATAGATATTCCAGTGTAAATGTTTACCAATTTGTAACATTTGATTTGGAAACCGTGTTAATTCCTTCATCTGTAAACGACCATTATCCAGTGTTCCAATAATCGAACGACCGCTGGTAGCACCAATGTCGAAAGCTAAAAATGATTTTTTCTTCATATTGTCTTTTATTCAATGGCAAAGATATTTATTCCTGTTTTAAATGGTTGTATAAATTTTGACATTAAAACTATAGTATTTGATTCCAGGCAAACTTCCTGGGGTATTTGAACCAATAAATAGGTTCTATAACGAATTGGTTGAGTATTTTTTTTTAAGTTATTAAACTGGTTTACATTTGGAATGATGAAATTTAATAATCTGATTGTAACTCTGTAAGAGTTTTCCGTGAATAACCCCCGGATTTATCCGGGGGAATAGAAATGCAGGTAAACTCAACTCTGTAGGAGTTGACCAATACAAATTAAAATATATAGCTATAATAAATGAGTTCGCTAATAAATTAAAAGCAGGGAAACTCCTACGGAGTTCTTCCATTCCTCTATTTAATCCCCCGGATAAATCAATTTCCCATCTTAAACGTTATGGAGCCAATAAATATCCCATTTTAAATTCATAACAAAGAGAATATTTTTACTTTAGTTATAGTCAACATTCCCCCACCCTTTTTGCAAGTCTACCTGTGCTTATCTTCACTATACGTATGGTTCCTGTTTTAAGTATAATCTCAGTTTACTCTTGTTTTACTTATAGATATATCTTAGATATCTCTCATCATTGATATGTTAACATAACTAAAATACACATCAGATAAAACCATATATACTTTGTAATAATTCAGTAAACATAAAGTGAACATAAAGTGAACATAAATAAAAAAAATAAAAAAAACAAACTTATTCAACTGTATATCTGTGGTTTTATATATAGTATAATTCTTATACCTGATTTCTCAGTATAATTATTATTATTTTAATGTTAAATATATTCAAAAACAGTTTGAATTAATAATTATAGTTGTACTTTTGTACCGTTGTCTATGCAACTATAAAATATAAACTCGAATGAAAGAAATACACAATGATGAAGTGTTCAACATTTTGACCGGTAAAATATCAACCGCCATCAACCGTACTTTTCTAAGGGCTTTTGCAGCTAAAGGAATTGAAATTACGACAGAACAATGGTCGGTTTTAGCTTGTTTATGGAAAAAAGATAAAGTGACGCAACAAGACCTTTGCGACCTGACATCAAAGGATAAACCAAGTATGACAAGGCTTATCGACAAACTTGAAATGAGGAATCTGGTCACCAGGGTTTCCGACCACAATGACCGGCGTACCAATCTGATTCATCTCACCGATGCAGGAAATGAACTTCAACTAAAAGCAACTGAAATTGTTCAGGAAATTGCCGAAAAAACGTTGAACCACATTTCTGATGAAGAATTAAATACCATAAGAACTGTATTAAAAAAGATTATGAATAACTTACAATAAAAATTTTAGACATATAGTTGCATACACAACTATTGTTTGAACAATATGAATAATTTTAATTATAAAAGTATGAAAAGAAAAGTATTGGTTGTATTTGTGATGATTGTTTCACTACAATTGTATTCGCAAAAAGTATTACAACTGGAAGATTGCAGACAAATGGCTCTCACACATAACAAAAGCCTGAAGATGGCTCAGGAGAGCGTAAATGCGGCACGGGAATTAAAAAAAGCAGCATTTACTCAGTTTTTACCTAATTTTTCTGCAAACGGAACATACGCCTGGAATCAAAAGAATCTTTCACTTCTCTCGGAAGATGCCTTGTTGCCGGTAGGATCAAAAATGGCAGATGGATCATTTGGATTTACTGCCGACCAGGTTTCGAACAAATGGACCTTAATCAATGGTCAACCGGTACCTCTTGATGCAACGAATACGCCATTCAATCCAAAAACAAGTCCTGAAAAAATTCAATGGAAAGGTTACGCGTTGTTACCCAAGAGTGCTATGGAATTTGACATTAAAAATGTTTTTGCAGGATCTATCGGATTTATTCAACCGATATTCATGGGTGGAAAAATCAAAGAACTCTATAATCTGGCCGGATATGGTGAGAACCTGGCATTAGCACAACAGGAAAATAAAGTGAGTGATTTAATTCTGGAGGTAGATGAAGCATACTGGCGGGTTGTCTCCATCGATAATAAAGTAAAACTGGCGATTGAATATCGTCATCTGATTGCACAACTGGATTCGGATGTCAACATCATGATTGAAGAAGGAGTGGCCACAAAATCGGAGGCATTGAAAATAAAAGTAAAATTAAATGAAGCCGATATCACTTTAACAAAAGCGGAAGATGGACTAACCCTATCGAAAATGGCATTAAATCAACTCTGCGGCATGCCCCTGGATGACACTTATACCCTGGGAGACCAGGATTTGAGTGACGAAACGATGACACAACTGATCCCTATCGAACAGGCATTATCAAACCGTGCCGAAATAAAAGCATTGACCCAGGCCGAAAACATGGCACGTTCGAATGAAAAGTTCATGATTTCCCGTTTTCTCCCGAATATTGCACTGGCAGGCAATTACCTGATTTCAAATCCGAATTCGTTTAACGGCTATAAGAATGAATTTGGAGGGATGTTTACAGTAGGGGTTGTTGCTAACG
>Ga0302203_1000636_pt1 | contig 13916 bp, 12 predicted proteins | sample II_Fen_E1_1_FD_194576 | JGI IMG/M metagenome (GOLD analysis project Ga0302203, IMG submission 194576) | Peat permafrost microbial communities from Stordalen Mire near Abisko, Sweden - II_Fen_E1_2 | ecosystem: Environmental > Terrestrial > Soil > Wetlands > Permafrost | place: Sweden: Abisko...
GGTTTGCAAAAAGGTGCCGATGTAGTGATTGCGACTCCCGGACGATTGCTTTCGCATATTAACCTCTATGATATCGATTTTTCGCACGTAAAATACTTTATTCTGGATGAAGCCGACCGTATGCTCGATATGGGATTCTTCGACGATATTATGCAGGTGGTAAACCGCTTGCCAAAAGACCGCCAGACGATCATGTTCTCAGCTACCATGCCTCCAAAGATTCGGTTACTTGCCAAATCGATTATGCACGATCCGTTTGAAGTGAAAATTGCCGTATCCCGTCCACCCGACAGCATTATGCAAACTGCTTATATCTGTAATGAAGGTCAAAAACAGGGTATCATCCGCCACTTATTCGTAGATCATGAAACTACGAAAGTTATCATATTCTCAGGATCTAAACTGAAGGTAAAAGAACTTTTCAAGACATTCCGTCAAATGGGATTGTCGGTAGGTGAAATGCATTCCGACCTGGATCAGGTACAACGCGACCACATCATGCACGAATTCCGTAACAACCGTGTTAATATACTGGTGGCTACCGATATCGTATCCCGTGGAATTGATATTGACGACATTCAGTTAATTATCAACTATGATGTTCCTCATGATGCCGAGGATTATGTTCACCGTATCGGACGTACTGCGCGCGCCAGTGCAAAAGGAATGTCCATTACGTTTGTTTCGGTAGAGGAACAATATAAGTTCAAACAAATTGAAGAATTCCTTGAAAAGGATATCTATAAGATTCCAATGCCTGTTGAATTAGGCGAATCTCCTGAATACAATCCCGAAAAAAACAAGCATTTTAAAAAGACTTTTGCCAAAGGAAAAGGATCTTTTCAACGAAGTAAGGTTAGAAAATAATCTACTATTGGCATTTAAGAACCTTTTGATAATTGTTCTTTTTAAATGAACCCAAACTTCCCGGAAATTTTGAAATCAGAAGTTGTTTAAATAACAGGGCTTTGATTGACCGGGTTTACACTTTGAAATACAGACAGGAATGCAATTAATACAATCAGTATTAATTGTATTCCTGTCTTTTTTATTCCGGATAGTTTACCAACTAAGTAATTGCAGATATTTAATGATCTGTTTGATTGTCTGCAATAGATTGTTTTTCAATGTTTTGGCAATTACTAATTATTCGTTATTAATTATTGATTACTAATGTTCTTCCTTTCCTATTCCTGATATAGTATAAATTCATTCAATCAACTTCCCCTGACACATTGAAATCCCCATAATTCTACAATTTAGTTGTATTTAAAAAATACTGCAATTTTCTATTCTTATTCCTTCGCTGAATGCAGAATATGAATCAATGATTAGAACTATGTGGAACGATCAGTTCATCTTTGTTGAAGCATTCATGCACAGTATAAAATTCTGTTTAGAATAATTTCAACTTATTATTCTGTGTTTTGTAAATCTGGACTCTGTAATTAAAAGTCTGAGAATGTATTGAAATTCAAATAATTCAAGATGAAATTAAAAAGACATCTTGTTTGGAATCCTATTTTCCATTGTAGGTAGAGACGAATAATGAAATTAGGATATTTAAAATAAAAATTAATTTTTAAATATTAAATAAACAAAAGCGCAAGACGAAGTGTTGGAACTAATTATATTTAAAAAATATCAACTGTTTGATTTAAGGTGTAAGAAGTGAAAAACGTTATTTACCCGACACAGCATAATCCTGTATTACGACGGAATCAGAATCCGGGTTGCGGTTTAAGAACTGATCAATTATACGAAATGATTTAAATTAAATTCATATAATAATTATAAATAAACCATCAGTATGAAAAAAATAATTGTAATAACAATCGTGTTAGTATTTTCAATGGTTGCAGCTATGGCTCAAAAGTCATCGGAAAAGAATGCTTCTGATTTAACAGTAGGTGCTTTCGTTGGTCTTAATATCCCCCAACTTACGGGTGGTAGTGGCAATCCGTTGAGCGAGAACTGGAAATCCCGTCAGGGAGATGCTTTTGGTTTAACTGTTAATTGGTATACAGGTACCCATTTTGCCTGGCGTGCCGATATCCTGTATTCGAGCGAAGGTGGTCAGCGGAATGGAATGCAGGCTTTAGCAGGCTCTTCTTTTAATCCGCAAGTACCGGCAGGAACTTATTTTTATGCAAACTACAACAATGAGTCTATCATGAATTATCTGGAAATTCCTGTTATGGCTAAGTATTTTATTTCACTGAGCAGATCATCCCGGTTATATCTTGATTTTGGACCCTATATAGGTTTTTTATTGAATGCAAAACAAAAGACAAGCGGATCAAGCATTGTGTATGCTGATAAAGCCGGAACACAACCGGTTACGGTAAATCCGCTGACAGGTCAACCATATGCCGCACCATTTGATGCCGAGACCGACATTACCGGTCAAATAAATAAAATTAACCTGGGATTGACCGGAGGTGCAGGTTTTACGCAAAGACTGTTATTCGGAGAGCTTATCTTAGACGTTCGGGGAGCCTATGGATTAACTACTTTACAACATAATCCAGAGAACGGCGATAATCAAATGGGCAATTTGTTGGTATCAGTTGGTTATTCCATTCCATTATAATCATTCGACGTTTTCAACGATGGTTTCAATTGGGAATATTAAATATTTCTATTGTGAAACCTTCGCTAAAAACAGAAGTAAGGCTTCAACGGAACTAAAAAGTTTATGTAACTTTGCAGGAAATATAATTCCTGACAATGACAGACAGTTTTCCATATCCTACTCTTACAAAAAAGCAACTTATCCGACAATTGAATGGTCTGGCCACATTACGTATTCCTTTTCTATTTATAATCAATTATAAAGCTGATCAGGGATATGTAATCCAACTTGATGAACTTAATACCGATTATATTCAGTATCAATTTGAATCAAAAACCTCAACTACTATAACAAGGAAGTCAGAACATGGAACGCAAAACGCGGAACGCGGAACACAGAACGCGGAACGCGGAACACAGAACGCGGAACGCGGAACACAGAACGCGGAACACGAAACGCTACTCTGGAATATTGATCCTCTTAGTTTAAGTGACTATAAACCAAAGTTTGAATTTGTGAAATCCCAGATACAATTGGGGAATTCATTCCTCGTTAATCTGACACAACCTACAAAAGTCCGTACTAACTTTTCATTGCTCGATATCTACCACCAAAGCACTGCAAAATACAAATTGTGGATAAAAGATTCATTATTGGTACTTTCACCCGAGACTTTTGTACAAATTAAAGGAACTGTTATTGCTTCTTTTCCAATGAAAGGAACCATTGATGCCGGTATTCAGGGAGCAGAAGATATCATTTTAAACGATCCCAAAGAAATGGCCGAACATGCTACCATCGTCGATTTGATACGCAATGACCTCAGTCAGGTAGCCGGAGAAGTGGAAGTAAAACAGTACCGGTATATCGATAAAATTAAAACGAATAAACAGGATTTGTTGCAGGTCAGTTCCGAAATTTCAGGGATACTGGCTGACAACTACCGGGAGCATTTAGGAAATATTCTATTTACCCTGCTTCCTGCGGGTTCAATCAGTGGTGCTCCTAAAGCTAAAACTCTCGAAATAATTCAACAAGCGGAGGGTTATGAACGCGGATTCTATGCCGGTATCTGTGGCCTCTTTGATGGCGAGAATCTTGATTCTGGGGTCATGATCCGATCTATTGAACAGAAGTCTGATGGTTCGATTTTTAAGAGTGGAGGAGGAATCACTGCACAGAGTGACCTGATTAAGGAATATGAGGAACTAATCCAAAAAGTATATGTGCCGGTTTGTTGAGTCTGTACAGTTGAAGGATGGTGTTTTTAAACGCCTGGATCTTCATCAGGAACGTTTGTCGAAAGCGATGAAGGATTGCTATCCAAAGGCTAAAGTAATCGATTTAATGTCAGTTTTGATGCGTACTTCCTTCCCTGCCGAAGGATCGTATAAATGCCGTGTGGTTTATGATTCTGAAATCAGGGAAATTGAATTTAAACCCTATGTTAAGCGTGAAATTCACTCTCTGAAGCTTGTGGAAACACAAATGGAAAGCGTAACCTATAAAAAAGAGGACAGAAGTTTATTGAACGCAGCTTTCGCTTTGCGGGGTGACTGTGATGATGTAATCATGGTAAAAGATGGGTTGTTAACTGATACTTCCTTTACAAATATAGCCCTGTTTGATGGCTTACATTGGATAACACCGCTTGTTCCTTTGATATACGGAGTAAACCGTACTCAGCTGGTCAGGGAGGGCCTATTGACAGAGAAAGATATAAACTCTGCCGATCTGGTGAACTTTAAGCGTGTTTCACTGTTTAATGCTATGAATGAGTTTGGCAGTATTGAATTGGATATTTTATCAATCCGGCATTAAATATATTAATATAGCAAATTTAATGTTCATTTGATTTTGATTTGTAAGATAAATAATCAATTTATTTTCACTTTGTATTTGCGGGTTAAAAAAAATGCTGTATCTTTGCAATGCTTTTAAACAAAACAATGAACAAAAATTATTTACATATTCTCCTACTCGGTATTATTATTCTCTTGCAAAACAAGTAGAAGTGAGTATGGTGTGTAGTAAACTACAATTTATATAAATAGCCTTTCTCACTTCGGTGCGGAAGGCTTTTTTAATTTCAAATTTTCAAAACAGACAATAAAATGGATAGATTATTTATTTTTGACACCACATTACGCGATGGTGAACAGGTTCCGGGTTGCCAGTTGAATACAATTGAAAAAATTCAGGTAGCACGTGCTTTGGAACTTTTGGGAGTAGATGTGATTGAGGCTGGTTTCCCTATATCCAGCCCGGGTGACTTTAATTCGGTCGTTGAAATATCAAAAGCAGTTACCTGGCCAACGATTTGTGCGCTCACACGCGGAGTCCAAAAAGATATCGATGTTGCTGCCGAAGCACTGAAATATGCAAAGAACAAACGTATTCATACAGGAATAGGGACATCCGATTTCCATATAAAATATAAATTCAACTCCAACCAGGACGAAATACTGGAACGGGCTATTGCGGCTGTAAAATACGCCAAAAAGTACGTGGAAGATGTTGAATTCTATTGTGAAGACGCAGGTCGTACCGATAATGTTTACCTGGCCAGAGTAGTGGAAGCGGTTATTAAAGCCGGTGCAACTGTCGTTAATATCCCGGATACAACAGGCTATTGTCTGCCGTGGGAATTTGGAAATAAAATTAAATTCCTGATGGAAAATGTGAAAGGTGTTCATAATGCCGTGATTTCCACTCATTGCCATAACGATTTAGGAATGGCAACTGCCAATACGATTTCGGGTGTGATGAATGGTGCCCGTCAGGTAGAAGTGACCATGAACGGCATTGGCGAACGGGCAGGTAACACAGCCCTTGAGGAAATTGCCATGATTCTGAAATGTCATAAAGGACTGAATATTGAAACTCAAATCAATACGCAGAAAATATATTCTACCAGCCGGTTGGTTTCGAGTCTGATGAATATGCCGATACAACCCAATAAAGCTGTTGTCGGACGGAATGCATTTGCTCATTCATCCGGGATTCATCAGGATGGAGTATTGAAAAACCGTGAAAGCTACGAAATCATGGATCCAAAAGAAGTAGGGATCGACGAAAATTCAATTGTATTGACGGCCCGTAGCGGGCGAGCTGCGTTGAAACACAGATTGCATTTGTTGGGTGTTGAAGTGGTTGGTGAAAAACTGGATACCATATACGAAGAATTCTTAAAACTGGCTGACCGGAAAAAAGATATCAATGATGATGATGTCCTGTTACTGGCAGGAATGGAACGTACTGAAAAACAACGTATAAAAATTGATTATCTACAGGTGACTTCGGGAGTAGGAGTGAAGGCAGTTGCCAGTATCGGTTTAATAATAGCCAATGAAAAGTTTGAAGCGGCAGCTTCAGGAAATGGTCCTGTAGATGCAGCCATCAAAGCATTAAAGCAAATCATCAAACGAAACATGACGTTGCAGGAATTTACAATTCAGGCTATCAACAAAGGAAGCGATGATATTGGTAAAGTCCATATGCAGGTTGAACATCAGGGATCCATCTATTATGGTTTCGGTGCAAATACGGATATTGTTGCGGCATCTGTTGAAGCGTATGTCAACGCCATCAATAAATTTATTAAATAAAAACCGTTGATTCACCGAAGATGATATTCGAAGCTTTACGATTGAATTAAAAATATATAAACTAAAATTCCCCATGGGGATGAAACAGACATAATGAGTATGAAAAAAACGTTATTTGATAAAATCTGGGAAGCCCATGTGGTGTCAACCGTTGAAGAAGGACCTACCCAGTTATACATCGACCGTATGTATTGTCACGAAGTTACAAGTCCTCAGGCTTTTGATGGACTGAGGAAACGCGGATTGAAGGTTTTTCGTCCGGAACAAATTACCTGTATGCCGGATCACAATATCCCGACTATCCATCAGGAAAGTCCGATAGAAGATGCAGTATCGAAAATACAGGTTGATACACTCACTAAAAATGCAAAGGATTTTGGGTTGACACATTATCAAATGGGTCATGAGAAAAATGGAATCATTCATGTGGTAGGTCCTGAAAATGGATTATCATTACCGGGTATGACTCTGGTGTGCGGCGATTCGCATACTTCCACACATGGTGCTTTAGGAGCTGTTGCTTTTGGAATTGGAACCAGCGAAGTGGAAATGGTACTGGCAACACAATGTGTCTTCCAGTCACGTCCAAAAACTATGCGCATAACTATAAAAGGAATGCTGAATCCCGGAGTCACCTCTAAAGATTTAGCATTGTATGTGATCGCTAAGGTAACTACCGGTGGAGCAACAGGCTATTTTGTTGAATATGCCGGAGATGCCATTGAAGCTTTAAGTATGGAACAACGATTGACCGTTTGTAACCTGTCCATCGAAATGGGAGCACGTGGAGGATTGGTAGCACCCGATGAAATTACTTTTGCTTATCTGAAAGGAAAAGAATTCTCACCAAAGGGCGAAGACTGGGATAAAGCATTGGCGAAATGGAAAGAATTGAAGACCGACGATGGTGCTGTTTTCGATAAAGAAGTTACTTTTAATGCCGGAGATATTGAACCAATGATTACCTATGGTACAAATCCGGGTATGGGTATGGGTATTACCGATTCAATACCTACTCTTGATAGCATTGATCCAGCCAGTCAGATTTCGTTTGTGAAGTCACTGGATTATATGGGATATAAGCCCGGTGAAAAAATCATGGGTAAAGCCATTGATTATGTCTTCCTGGGCAGTTGTACGAATGGACGGATCGAAGATTTCAGGATCTTTGCAGATTATGTAAAAGGGAAAAAGAAAGCTGAGAATATTGTCGTATGGCTTGTTCCAGGTTCCTGGGCAGTTGATAAGCAAATTAAAGCCGAAGGGTTGGATAAAATACTTATTGAAGCAGGCTTTCAACTCCGTCAACCCGGTTGCTCTGCTTGCCTGGCAATGAATGATGATAAAGTCCCTGCCGGAAAATATTCGGTATCAACATCCAACCGTAATTTCGAAGGCCGTCAGGGTCCCGGTGCACGTACTATCTTAGCCGGTCCGCTTGTTGCTGCAGCAGCTGCTGTTACCGGTAGAATTACTGATCCAAGAATTTAATTTGTAGTTAAAGAAGAAAAATGGAAAAATTTATAACACTTACTTCAACCATTGTTCCACTTCCGATAGAGAATGTGGACACCGATCAAATCATCCCGGCACGTTTTCTGAAAGCAACTTCAAAAGAAGGATTTGGTGATAACCTGTTTCGTGACTGGCGTTATGATAAAAATAACAATCCTGTTGAATCATTCGTTTTGAATAACCCTACCTACAAAGGTGAAATACTTGTAGCCGGTAAGAACTTTGGTTCCGGATCAAGCCGTGAACATGCTGCCTGGGCAATTGCAGGGTATGGCTTTCGGGTTGTGGTATCAAGCTTCTTTGCTGATATTTTCAAGAACAATGCAATGAATAACTTTGTATTGCCTGTAGTAGTTTCAGAACCTTTTTTAGCTGAGATTTTTGAATCCTTAAAAATTGATGCCAATATTACACTTACCGTTAATCTGGCGGCACAAACCATTACCAATAATGCTACCGGAAAATCTGAGAATTTCTTTATTAATCCTTACAAAAAAGATTGTTTCGTAAATGGCCTTGACGACATTGATTATTTGTTGAACAAAAAAGATCAGATTGAAGAGTACGAAAAAGCAAGGAACTAAACAATAATCCAACTTCAGGGAGGTTATTTAAACCTTACCGGAATGTCGATTCACAGGCAAAATAGAAATTATGTTAGAAATAATGGATACCACTCTTCGCGATGGAGAACAAACATCGGGAGTATCTTTTGCAGCTCAGGAAAAGCTGAGCATAGCCCGGCTCTTATTGGAAGAACTACATGTAAACAGAATTGAGGTTGCTTCAGCCCGTGTTTCTGATGGTGAGTTTGCATCTGTTAAGCGCGTGACAAAATGGGCCAGGGCTAACGGTCATATCGACCAGATTGAAGTCCTTGGATTTGTTGATGATCGATTGTCGCTCGACTGGATTCGTAATGCCGGAGGGAAAGTTATAAACCTATTATGTAAAGGATCGCTCAAGCATTGCATTCATCAATTAAAGAAAACAAAAGAACAACATATTGTCGACATTAAACAGGTCCTGGCAAATGCCAAAGAGCTGGAAATTTCGGTCAATATTTATCTGGAAGACTGGTCAAACGGAATGCGTGAATCGGAAGAGTATGTTTACTTCATGGTCGATTCGTTGAAAGATGAAGGGATTATGCGATTTATGCTACCGGATACGCTTGGCATACTAAATCCGGATGAAACAAGGGACTTCTGCGGACGTATGATAAGCCGGTATCCTGATATTCATTTCGATTTCCATGCTCATAACGATTATGATTTGGCGGTTGCGAATGTTTTTGAAGCTGTTAAAGCAGGGATAAAAGGTGTCCATGTAACTGTGAATGGTCTGGGCGAACGGGCAGGTAATGCACCTTTATCGAGTGTCCTGGCTGTATTGCACGATCAGTTGAATTTAAAAACGGAACTGCAGGAAGATAAAATCAATTCTGTCAGTAAAGTTGTAGAGACTTATTCAGGAATAAGGATCCCACATAATAAACCTGTTGTAGGTGAAAATGTTTTTACTCAGGTTGCAGGAATTCATGCTGATGGCGATAATAAAAAAAATCTGTATTATAATGATTTATTGCCCGAACGCTTTGGGCGGGAACGTCAATACGCACTTGGAAAAACTTCCGGGAAAGCAAATATACTGAAAAACCTCCAGCAACTTGGTATAGAACTCGATGATGACATGATGAAACGGGTTACCGAACGGGTAATTGAATTGGGTGACAAAAAAGAAATGGTATCGCTTGATGAATTGCCGTATATAATTTCGGATGTGCTGAAAAATGAACAGGAAGAGCAAATAGTAAAGATCCTGAACTATTCTTTGTCACTTACTTATGGATTAAAACCCATGGCAACAGTGAAAATGGAAGTGAACGGTGGAGTTTATGAGCAATCGGCTTCAGGACATGGACAGTTCAATGCAGTATCTAAAGCAATGTGGAAGATCTATAAAAGTCTGAATAAACCAACACCTGAATTATTGGATTACGTGGTAGTGATTCCTCCCGGAGGACAAACCAATGCTTTTGTTCAAACGATAATAACCTGGAGATTTAATGATAAAGTTTTTAAAACACGTGGGCTAGATGGTGACCAGACTGTTGCAGCGATAAAAGCAACAATCAAAATGCTTAATATTATTGATTAATGTAGTATCAATTCTATTCAAATGTTTTTTGATTTAGAATGAATATACAACAAGCAATATACAAGGTTAACGAAATAATAACTACAATAGCTCTAAATAAATTCTGATACTTTTGCTTTTTTGTAATCGATTTAAAAATAGCCGTAGTTATAATGGAGATAAATGCTCCAATTGTAATTAATACGTAAATCATAACTATTTAGTTTAAGTTGTATCTTGCAAAGATAATAATATTTGCGATTAAAAAAATGGATTTACAATAATTTATAAACAAAAACATAAAATTAAATTGATTAATATGTCACAAATTACAACAAATGCCGAAGAAAAAAGAAATATTACGATGGAAAGTAAGAAATTAAATATTGCCGTGTTACCTGGTGACGGTATTGGACCTGAAATTGTTGAACAAGCATTGAATGTTACAAAAGCTGTTTGCCATAAATTTGGGTATACTTTGAATTACGAATACGGCATAGTTGGTGCATGTGCCATTGATAAAACAGGTGAACCGTATCCAAAAGCCACTCACGAATTGTGCATGAAATCCGATGCTGTACTCTTTGGAGCTATTGGTGATCCAAAATACGATAATGATCCATCCGCAAAAGTCCGTCCGGAACAAGGATTACTTAAAATGCGCAAAGACCTTGGACTGTTTGCCAATATCCGACCGGTTTCTACTTTCCCTTCTTTGATTCATAAATCACCACTTCGGGCTGATTTAGTGGAGGGAGCCGATTTTATTTGTATTCGCGAACTGACGGGTGGAATGTATTTTGGTCGTCCACAGGGAAGAAGTGAAGATGGAAATACTGCTTATGACACCTGCATTTATACCCGCGAAGAAGTGGAACGTATATTGCACCTTGCCTATGAATTCGCTCTCAAACGCAATAAAAAAGTTACGGTGGTTGATAAAGCCAATGTATTGGCAACGTCCCGTTTATGGCGTCAGATTGCTCAGGAGATTGCTCCTCTTTATCCTGATGTTGAAACTGAATTCATGTTTGTCGATAATGCTGCCATGCGAATCATTCAATGGCCCAAGAGCTTCGATATTTTGGTGACAGAAAATCTCTTTGGAGATATCCTTACGGATGAAGCATCGGTTATAACCGGTTCAATGGGCATGCTGCCTTCAGCATCCATTGGAATTCATACTTCGGTATTTGAACCGATACATGGCTCATATCCTCAGGCAGCAGGTAAAAATATCGCAAACCCGATAGCAACTATTTTATCGGTTGCCTTAATGTTCGAATATGCTTTTGGTATGATGGAAGAAGGAGCATTGATTCGTGCAGCTGTGGCAGCTAGTCTGGATGCCGGTGTTGTAACCGAAGATATCGCAACTGACGGTAAACTTTACAAAACTTCGGAAGTGGGCGAATGGATAGTAAATTACGTTTCAAAATAAAAACACTTTATAACAAAAAAAACGTCCTTCCGAATTATTGGAAGGGCGTTTTTTTTGCTGTATAAAAGCTTGTCTCTTTTAGAAAAGTTGATATCCATTTGATGTCCATTTAAAATTAACAGTGCTGATTGCCGTATAAGCATTGAACTCATTTAATAATAATCCGTTTTCTGTTAAATGTCTATGTTTATACTGATTGTTAATGTTTCAGTATTTCAGGAATGTCTATTTTCTAAAATAAAGCACCATGGTTAAGAGTATCAATAAATAACTTGAAAAAAGTAAGATCGCAGTTTTAAAATAAGATTTAAAACTTGAGCATTTTATAATTGAAGATTTCATTAGGATTGTTTACTTGATAAAATTCTTGTTGATTTTTTAATAGATTAATGGCACAAATGTAGATATAATTTTAGATATCTTTAATCTGTTAATTATTGAAGATTTTATTTCTGGAATATAGGATGATTTCAAATTGAATTTTAGGTCTTGATTCCTGAGAATACTAAAAACCAGATAAAACTCATCTGTATTTTTAAAAAAAATAATTTAAAATTTCAATTAGAAATCAGGTATTAAGAAGTAGTATTTGACCATTAAACCATCAATCAGATCAGGATTATCATTTTGAAATATTAAGATAGATATTGCTGATTACAACACTTTAATTCCTGCACAAACATTCAATAATTAAATATTAGTGTTTTTTAAACACTAATAAAAGTTTATATATTAATATGAATTAAATGTATCCGGCCGATAATTATATATAATTAATATTCCGGTATTTTAGTTAGATTTGATTTATGTGAAAATAAAAGGTGTTGGTGGGTATTGAGAAACAGAAGATCATGGCACTAAAAAACCGTTCTCAATATGAAATGAGGAACGGTTTTTAGGTTGATACAATTTTACGAACAGATTTATTCTAATGTTAATAATCCTTCAATATCCTTGGTTATTTCTTGGGGTTTCACTTTCGAATCATATCTTTTTACAGGCATACCTTTCCTGTCGATTAAAAACTTAGTGAAATTCCATTGTATTTCATTTCCCGATATTCCCGGCAATTCAACTTTTAAATATTTATAAAGAGGATCGGCCTTTTCTCCATTTACATCTATTTTCATAAACATAGGGAAATCGACGTTATAATTCAACGTACAAAACTTTGAAATTTCTTCTGCAGTTCCCGGTTCCTGATTTCCAAACTGATTGCAGGGAAAACCAAGAATCACAAATCCTTTGTCCTTGTACTCTTTATAAAGTTTTTCAAGTCCTTCGTATTGTGGTGTAAATCCGCATTTACTGGCTGTATTTACGATCAATACCACCTTACCTGCATAATCTTTCATACTGATCTCTTTGCCTGAAAGAGATGTAGCTTTGAATTGATAAATACTCATGGTTGAATTATTTTTTTGTGCGAATGTTGATAAAATGATTAAAATTGAAAAGCAAAGTAGTGCTATAGTTCGTTTCATATTCTTTTTTGTTTAATAATTTGAATTGAAAACAACTATTTTCTGCTTTTTGTTCGAGCCATTTTAAGATATTAGGATCTTTATTTTGTCTTTTCTATCAACTTTGGATAATATACATCTTTTATCCACCTGTAGTTAGGTTCTTTGTGGAGTAATTTTTCGCATATCTGTTTAGCTTGTTCGGGTTGATTGGTTTTTTCGTAAGCCATGGCAATGACAGTGAGTAAATTCAGATAAACCCAGTTTTGATCGGTATCCCTGTTCTTTTCCAACATCCTCGATCCTTTTAAATAGTATTTCAATGCTTCTTCTTTATCACCTCCAAATATACCGGGCGAGTAAAAAAGTATATTTCCTTTGTCAATGATTGCCTGAACATTTTGGGGATCCATTGAATAGGCACGGTTTATATCTGCGAAACTTTCACGACTTAACCCGAATGATTTGTATTTGTTGATCCCCATTCGAAAGCCTAGAAACGATCCTTTAAAAGATAGCGCCGTTACATTTTTTGGTGATGCAAGCAATACCTGATGAATTAATTTTTCTCCTTTTATAATCATGCTTCCTGCAACATCATTTTGTTTTTTCCCAATAAGATAGCCGATATACCCGTAGTAATAGTTGATCAGTTCTAATTTTTTGTCAATCGTTGCCGGTCTCCCTGTATCCAGTGAGTGTATGATGGCCCCCCATTTATACATTTCCCGGTTGATGAAAGAATTATAAATTGATTTTTTATAAGGCGATTCTGAATAAATTTCAGGAGATAATGTGAAAAGGAAAAGTGTAAGGACTAATTTGTTGATAGTAGATTTGGAAAATTCCATTGGGTGAGTTTAAATTTTTAAAGTATAGTTAAAGTGTAGTTTATAATATTTTAAATATATTATGAAAACCAATATATTGATAACATATATTAATACTAATTGTTCACTTATATTATTAAGAAAGCACTATAATTTATTTTTAAAAAAGAATGTTGACTGTTTCTTCAGACTCAGACTTGTTTGCAATTCCATTTTAAATGAAAAGTTTAAAAATGACAATCGATTTGTATAAAACAAAAACGCTAAATCATTGTTTTAAAATGATTTAGCGTTTTAAAAGCTCTCCCTCTTGGACTTGAACCAAGGACCCTCTGATTAACAGTC